>CENI01027733.1_pt1 | contig 25512 bp, 27 predicted proteins | sample 530161 | NCBI WGS metagenome assembly CENI01 (sample SAMEA2591107, study PRJEB7988) | marine metagenome | isolation source: saline water (ENVO:00002010), including | reverse complement strand
GGTGTCGGCAAAGGTGGCATTCAAGTCAATGGTTGCATTCACTCTTGATGATGTGCGTTTAAAATACATATGCACACCGGGACCGTTAGATTCAATGTAAGTCTCGGCAGCAGAAACAGTCTGAAAAGCATTTGCTTCTGAACTTCCGTCATTATCTCCACTGGCTAAATCTGGATTGCAGTATCTTACGTCAAATGCCATTGTTACCTACTTTCAAAAGTCAAGAATGCCTGTGCCGCAGACGCACCAGAGTTATTGCTAAAAATATCAAGAAGAATAAAGTTTCCTGCCGTAACGCTCGCCTGATTGAAAACTGTTGATGATCCGGTGAGACCCTCAATGCCGAGAGAGCATCCTGTGATTCCGCTGGTCAACGGATTTCCAAAGTCGGCTCCGGCGATTCTGATCGCAGCCGTCAGCCCACCAGTGGCATTTGTCTTCACATCAAAGTTTTTCAGAGTTGCGTTGTAGGGAATACGATACAGTGAATTTGTTTTTGCCCCAGTGGCGATTGCCGAAGATGCGTCAATGGTGAATGTAGCGACATCTGTGTTGCGACGATAGTTGTCATCAAAATGCTCTACCTGTGATCCGCCCGGTGCTGTGACTTTCAATCCAGAGTCATCAAGACTAATTTTTGTTGATGCGTTTACCTCGTCTAGATCACCAATCAAAAATGTGGTCAAATCATCACCGACTTCAAAGAATTTACCAGAAACCACCCTTAGCCGATTATTACCTTGTGTAAATTCTACACCATCACTGGCACCAGTGCCGTGTTGCAGTGTAATTTTATCGGATGCAGAGAGTTTCACATCATCACTGGATTGAAGACTAATATCATCTGCCGCTTTGATAGTAACATCTTGTGCAGATGACATATCAATATGAGTCGTGGTTTCATTACCCTTCTGGAAAATCTTGCCACCGTCAACGACAAAGTTATTTGCTTCTAATGTTCCACCCGAAATGCCAACGACACCACCAGCAGGAGCCAAGTTGATATTACCAGTGCCAGAGTAAATATTGGCATCTGTCTGATCGTGTTCAAGGCGAATATAATCATTTGCGTTGGTTGAGTCAGAGGAGTAAACAAGGAATTGAGGGTTAGTCATTCCAAGTGCGGTTTTATCAGAGGTGGACATTGAACGATCACCGTCAGCAAGGTCTGCTTTTCTAATAACAGCAAAGTGACCGTTGTTCCCATTTACACCCATTCCAATGGTTCCGTCACCATTATTGTTCTGTTGCATTCCTCTATCTGCACCTGAGTTAAACATAAATCTAACCACTGATGAGGCAGCGTCAGTCCCCAAAACAATGTCAGAGTCAAATCTGATAGCGTTTGATACTTGTGATCCATCCTCCTCAATCGCAGTAATGATAGGACCGAATCCCCATTCGGTTGAGTCGATTTCAAGACCATAGTGGTTTCCACCCGAATCGTTTGGAAGAATTTGAATTGATCCGTCTGGGTTGTTGCGAATCACTTCACCATTATCAAAAGTAATAGCGGATGGACCGGAGATGCCTGCACACGGCAGAATCAGGGTGTCTGTGACAACTGCACCCGTATTTCCGTTCACAGAAATTACAAATGAGTCAGTTGTAACCGAGGTTGCAGATGATTGGAATGTTCCATCGGCAAAGGTGATGCCACCCGCGTCAAGTGAAATACCCAGTCTTGCCTCCACGACATTCGGAACATCATTCACACGACCTGCACCTGACACGATGAATGTTCCTGTGGATGCGTGAATTCTACCGACACGACCAACGTTCTGAATGAGATCACTTGCACCTGTTGGTCTTGCCGATGTGATGCCACCACCAGAAGCAACATACGCAGTTTGATTTACGGCAAAGCCAGTGGTATCAACTTTACGCACCGTTCCGAGAACAGTCATCATACCTTCTTGATTGGTGGTAAAGTCAGAGAAGACAATACCGGCAGCAGGCATTTTTGCTGGATCGGATGCGTCTGCTCTTGCAACTTCAACTCGACCGGACGCACCGACTGAACCGCTGATGTAGACAGGATCATTTGCAGTCAGAGGTTCTGTTGCCTTGATGTCTTTTACAATCTGTCCGAGCAGTCCACCATCATTTATATCAATCACACCACCCGTATCAAAGTGAACATCCGTTCCGTCAAAGGTGAAGTTACTAGAGCCAGAGATGCCGGTTCCGCTGTGATAGATAATTTGATTTGTGGTCACACCAGAGGCAACTTCTCCGATGAAGCCTGCGAAAGACTCAACGTAATCACCAACGGGTCCGGTTGCACCTGCGGGACCAGTGGCTCCTGTCGCTCCCCTTGAACCATCTTGACCGGCTCTACCTTGTGGTCCTGCTGGTCCCTGTACCTTTGGTCGAATTTTATTCCAAACCGATCCGTTATATTTCCACTGTTGATAGCCAACTGTGACAACATCACCACGAACTGGGTTTTTTGGAAAGTTGAAGGGCATTAACGACTCCTAGATTTTCTCCTCTTATCTATTCGCCTTTTACTGACCTTTTTTTCTTGCTCTTTCTTTTTGCGAAGAATGGCTCTCTGTTGTTTTTCTTCTTCACTTTCTTTTTGCTTTTGTAATTCTTGTTCTCTCTGTTGCTGTTGACGATTAGCCAAAATCTTTTTGTATTCATTGAAGTTGGTTTCAACGCGAGAGCGATGTTCAGGAGGCAACTTGTTTTCTTTCAAAAGTTTTTCACAACTCATATAACCAAGTTCAAAGTCTTCTGCCTTCCAGCAAGTAGCACCGAGTTCGTCCCAGATACCCCAGTCGTAAACCGAAGAATCAATAAACAAAATATCTTGTTTTGGTGTGCAGCCAATCGCACCTTTCATCAAAAGATAGCAAAGATTATCATTGCCATTCAGGCGATGAGTTTTGGCAAGGTGGAACAAAGGCTCTGCACGATGAGGACGAAGATTGTATGCCTGCAAGAAGTGATCCTGTGCCTCGGCAAAGTTCTTACCAATGTAAAGTTTACACAACCCAATTCGGAAAACACAGAACCATTGCTCTTCTTCCCAGCCACCCATCTCGGCACGTTTGGTGTACCATTCAATCGCCTTCTCCCATTCTTGAGCATCAAAATATGATTGACCAATGTAGAAGTGGTATCTCATATTGTTTGGTTCATAGTTAGGATTTTCTGGATTGACCAAACAATCAATCAGTGTTTCTGCATCTTTTCTATACTTCGCACACTGGTCCTCACCAAACTGTTGCGTCCTGTTCCCCATCGTTCGGGCTTCAATTTGATAATCGCCAGAGAGTCTCGCACCCTTATAGTTTCCGTTGTTTTTTTCACGGGCAGACTCACAGTCAGCATATTCGTGAAGAACACCAATGTATTTCCAGCCGATTCCATTCTTGAAAATTTGGTTTCTCCACCACTTCAAACCACCTCTTTCGATTTGAAGAGCGTAAACATCCAAGTCATCTTTGTGATGTTTCTCCCATCCCATTGTACCGATCAGTCTATCGTCTGCATCAATCACCCAAGAGTAATCAGCACCACCCTTGTCTGCATTTCTCAGCGACTTGGTTCTTGACTTACCGAAGCCTTCCCACGGTTCATCATAGACTTCACCGGGAATACCTTTTTCATCAAAAAATTCTTTGATGATTTCTTTTGTCTTATCAGTCGATCCTGTGTCCGTGATGTCATAGCGATCAATTTCACGATATACTGATTCCAAACATTCACGAATGATATGCTCTTCGTCTTTCACAATCATACAAAGCGTCAGCGTTGGTTTGCTCATAATTACCTCATTAATCTGATCGGATCTCTTGGTGATCCTTGTTCAACGCTAAGATTTTAGGTTGAATTTTTTCAAAGTCAAGTTTATCTTTCCAATCTGGACAACAATATGCCAACGGCAAAATATTGTCTGGTGGATTATCTATGGCGTATCTATTCATATGACTTTCATCGTGCCACTCTGCAACAATACCCTTCTCCTCGTCTGCCAAAACATTCTTGGAAATAGTTTCTGCCATTTTCATAAATGTCTTGGATGAACCACCATTGAATCCACCTGCATAGTAATTCACACCATCTCCGAAAGGAACATACGCTGTGCTGTTTGGATTTCTATCGTACGACCAGTGATTACAGTCTCTTGTTTGATATGACAGAACGTGCTTTGTCAAACAGAGTTCACCGAGAACATCATCGCCTACTGGAGAAATGAATCCCATATCAACATCAGAGTAAAAAACATAATCGAATTCTTCGATATAATCCCTCTCTTGTATAAAATAATTGTATCGTTTCAGCGTTGGTTCCGGAAAGGGTTTATGCTCAACATAACTGTATTTGACTTTGTTTCTCTTCGGAAGGTCTTTGTGGTTTGTGAACAGAAGAAATGAAACATCGTGGTCTGTAAGAAAATACTTTTCCACATCCTCGTATAGTTTGTCGATGTATCTTACATATTTGTTTGTTGCAATGTTTAACATTAAAATTTTGCTCATACCATATCTCCAAATACAGACTTCAAATCATACTCTAACTTTTCCTCATAATTGTCAAAGGAAAAGTTTGTCGCGTTCTCACTGGAACTCTGAAAGAATAATGGTTCATTCAAAACAGAAACATCAAGTCTTTTCTGACCCTGCTCTGCAAATAAACAGTCGATGTGAACTGGTTTCGGTGACATAAGCGTGTTATCAATCTCATTTGCAATTAGATCAACAAACCTCTTAGAAGAGTAGTATATCGCGTGAGTCGAAAGCATATTATTAATCTTTCTCGTACCATCTGGTCTTTTGTCTGAGAAACTTAAGTAGTAACCGGAATCCGCATATTCTGGTGTGCCTTGATTCATATAAACTGCTGTGGTCCTTTCATTGGCTCTGAAAATCTTGGATTGTAGAACTTCACTTTTAATTTTTTTAGGCTCTGCATAAAGGACTCTCCTAGCAAAAAGTGAAGCACCAAGATAAACAGCATCGTATTGTCCTAACGGTTTCATATCAAATTCAGGATCAAAGAATGATGTTGGCACACAGTCATCTTCAAGAATAATAAAGTCGCAATCAGGGGCTTCCTCGAAGACGTTCAAGTATGCCTTTGCACAACCAACGATAGGATTCTCATCCAACACTCCGGGAATTCGAGTCACATCAGTGAAGTTGTGTTTCTCAAAGAAAGACTCAATACGCTGTCGTCTTTCTTGATGTTTGTCGAGATTGATATAGAATATTTTTTTGTCACGGATATTCATAGATGTTTTCCCATCTGAAAAAGTTTATTTTTTACTTCACCCTTCGTGAATTTTTTATTTATCAAGTCCTTTGTACGATAACAATCTTTTCCGTCTGCTGTTACAAATTCAACATCAATACCCATTGCCCTTGCTGGAAGAAAACAGTGAAGTCTAGTGGTGTAAATTTTAGAAACATATTTGTATTTACTCAGCAAATCACCAGCAGCGTCAATTCTTTCCCTTGGATTGAAAGTCTTGATGTCGTGTCGGTACTGGTTTGAAATAACAGAACCGGCAATCATATGTTGATTCAATCTAAAAAGATCATCCCCGTGAACCAGTAATGTTTTACCCGAAAATTCTTTTTCATAGGTTTCGTTATCGGGAACATCTTTTACGTCAAGACTTGTTGTTAGACAACCACAAAATTCTGCATCAACGCCTTTCTCTTGTAGGAGGTTCAATGTTGTCTTATCACGACACAAGACGGGAGAATGTTGTTTGATATAATCTATAGAGTCGTCTTCAAAAAGTTCTGGACAATCTTTTGACAAACAAGTTGAGATAAAAATTGGCTTGATGTTTTCGTTTGCATATGGAAATTTGACATCATTCATTTTAAAGGATACGTTTTCTCCCTCACCCTCAATGCCGTGCATAAACCATCCATTCATAATCAGATGAATGTCTTCTTGAAGTTCTACTCTCTGTCCTGTTTCAAAATCATAGACTTTTTCATAGTCGTCTCTCATAACAATGTAAGAGGGTTTTACAATTGTTGATGCAACATAACTCTGAATGTCATCACCAATATTGATTGTATTGTATCCTAAGACAGCAAATTTTTTAGTTTGTTTCATTATTTTTTCCAAAGTTCTTCTAGTGTTGTTGGCACTCTTGTTCCACCTGCTTTTCCACAACGATCAACAATAATTTTTCTTTTTTGCTGAAATGCAGAGGCAATATCTGGGGAAAACCTTTGAAACTCTTCAAGAAGAATAGAAAAATATTTCGCAGTAAGACTACCATCGCCACCTGTTACGTCACTATGTCCAACGATAAGTTCTTTATCCCTACAAATCAGTTTACCGGATAAATGTGCTAGGATACAAACAATAGTCCCTGTTCCCCATCCATTACCCTTCCATTTGGGAAAGTCATTGTGTAAATCGGTAAAGTGTTTTAAGAACTTTTTATATTCTACAACAAGGTCTTTGTGGATTGCCAAACAGAAAAAATCACAAATAGTAGATGCCACAATACGTTCATCATCAAATGATGAATCAACGGATGTTTCTTCGATGGTCCACCAACACTTATCTTTATTTGAATAGTCTGGAGCAAAAACACCTACGTTATCAACTGTTTGCAAAACCTCTTGAGTTCTTCTAACCAAGTGAGGATAGTCATCGTATTCGACATCACCAAAAATAATGTTTAAATAATCATTACTTTCATCAAATTGATTGAACGCTGTGTACGTTTGACCATAACACCAATAATCGTCACCAACGTTCAGCCAGTCTTTTTGTTCTTCATCTGTAGAATTGATAACTGTGGCTTCAATGCCAGCCTCATTAAGTTGGGCGTACATTTTTTTGACATCTTCGTTCACACGATTCCAGTTAAAAATAAATGTCTGTAACTTCATATCTTCCTCATATTACTTTAAGTATTTGTTCAACCCTTGATTTGAAGGTATGGTTGGTTTTGATCTCGTTGATTGAGTGTTCAAACATAATTTTCTGTTTGGTTTGATTCAAAGAAAGATACAAATCTACCAAGTCTTTTCCTTCTCCATATACCACCGAATCGTTTAGCAATTTTACTATGATTGAGGAATTAGTCAAACACAATTTTCCGTAACTTATGTTTTTGAAAAATCTACAAGGAATGTAATCATTTTCTAATTGCCATTGTCCAACCAATGTCGGGGATACTTCTGACTCAAAAACAAGTTGTCTGTTCTTTTCGTGAGACACAGGATTTGACCAAGGATTAATGTGATTGAAATGAAACCCGTGGGTTTTTAAACCATCAATAACTGGTTGTATTTTTGACAAGTTTCCAAATCTTGGACAGTTGTTTAGCGACCCAACCCAAACACATTTTTTTGAATTGTTTGAATAATAATTTACATCAATTTCATCTGGAAGAAGATCGGTTGCCCACGGCTGATACAATGTTTTTGAGTGATTATCAAATACAGTGTAGTCATTTATTTTTTCGCCAACTGATCCGGCAGAATTTGTGCCATTCGTATAAACTTGAAGTGACAGTCTCTTGTAGTTTTTGAATTCATCTCTCATACAATTATGAGTGATATATTTATTACTTGGGTGTAGTGGGACTGTATTTTCGTAGTGGTTTGATACCATAACAATAGAGTCTTTGATATCTACATCTTTTTCTGTCCCGTCGTAATGAACACTTTCCCAACCAAGACTTGCAAATGCTTTACAGTAAGAATCGTGAATGTAACTATATGTGTCTGTATGAAGTTTTACACCCCAAGCAACAAATTTTTTATTTTTCACATCACAACCCAATCATTGCAATAAACGTCTTGCCAATTTTCCGGTCCTTTTGGTCCAAACCAATTTTTCGGAGCAACAGTTTTTCCACCACCAAGGTATGCACCCCACCAACTGAAACTACTGTTTGCGATGATGTGACCATTACACCAAGACATCAAACAAAGATCAGTATATTGATCGTTGTCCATATACACAACATCGTCACTCAAAAAAGAAAGATTATCTTCACACCATTCAATGTCATCTGAAAAAACTACTGGTCTGTAGTTCTCAAATTCATCCATACCCTTTTCATAATATTCTAATGGTTGATTTGTATGGAAGTCTGAAAGATTTACATAATCTGTTCTTCTGATGTGGATTGAGACAAGAACACCATCCGGAAGTTTTTTTCCTGCCCTTTCACGAATCTCTTCTTTGAAGGTGAAGTTTGATTTCACTTCTGCCTCTGTGTTGTATTCGTCAAAGTATTTTGAAGATTGAAAATAACCAATGAGATCAATATTCATATGAGGATCTAGTCCGGTCGCATAAGACGGTGAGTAAGAAAAATCAGTTTCCTGTATGAAGGACTGCGGACTCTCATTGACTTTATCTTCAACACTTCCTAATTCAAAACAGTCTTGTAAATTAGAGTTTGAGAGATTGGCAATCGGTTTGTGACCAGTTTCATTTGCCAGACCCAGAAGAGATGCGTATTGAAACATCTGATTTCCCAGTCTTCCAAAGTTACCGATGTTGTTGTAACTAAGGTAAGCCATCAGACCATCGTTCCCGTTGTAAATTTCTTTTTCATTGGAAGAGGATTTTTTGTTACCTGTTCCCATTTATTAAATGTGTTTTTAGAATCTGCCTGATAGAAAAAGGGAACGTGTGGTGTGAAGACATTATACATTTGTTGAATTTCATATGCAATACCAACATCAAATGGTCTACACATCTCATAGATCCATTTTTTACCAAATAGAATAATGTCCTCTGACATATCTTTGCTCAGATGCAAAATTGCGTGAGTGGCATAGACTCTTTTAATTTTTGCAAAACCATCGTTGTTGTTGATAGCCTCAAAACTACCATCTCCAGTTGAAACTCCCAAGTAAATACAATCAGAATTTTCTGGAATTGGAAATTCTGCAACAAATGCTTCGGGATTTACTTCGACATCATCCTCAAGAATCAAGACAGGCTCACCATCTGCTAGAATGGTTTCCTCAAGAATCTTGAAATGTGATTCTGCACAGTTGCGGTAGTGTTCCTCGCCGGGACGCACACCTTCGTGCGGTGCAATACCTATCACAGCCGAGAATCTTTCGTGGTTGGTGAAACCAAGACCATCCAGAAGTTCATTCATCTGGCGAGCCTTTTCTTCATCCTTGTCTACATTAATCCAACGAGTCCTTACATTACGAAGATCAATTTGCATCACTCCTCCTTGGGTGGTTTTCTTCCGATATGATACTTGGGAATCAGTTCCCATTCGTCTTTGTTCTTATGTGATAGTATCTTGATTTTTCGTAAAGATGCAAGTGGTTCTTCACATTTTTCTGTAGAAATAATTTCACACAAGCCCCACTCAGCCACCAAGCCGATAATGGTATTTCGTCTTGCGATATCGTCCTCTGTCATTTTTGAAGGCAGTCCGTCAAGTGCGAACAGTTCCTTGAAATGGGTGATGTAGTATTTGCCTCGCTTGTGCAAAATGTGGCAAGACTGATACAACTTATTCCCTACCCTAGAGGAGACACCGATTCTTGTTAATGTTTCTTTGATCTTCAAGAAGTCTTGAGGGTCATCAAGACGCACCTCAACGAGACTTTCTACGATCTTCTCTGTGTCTTCCATATTAACTCCATTACAGTTACAGACGGATCACATTCCGTCGCAAGTATTTAGGAGTTAGTGGTTTTGACGATATGCTGGTGGATCTCGTCGATCTGATCGTCCGATATCACCGACATTGCCTCTAGTGCTTTTTTGGTTCCAAGATTGTAGTAAAGTTTCACCGAATCCAATCGAGGATCGTTTTCGTTCTTCAACCACTTGCTGAATCGCTTGCGTTTTCGGACAGAGTGGCGAAGATAATCAAACTGCATCTTTTTGTCTGCGTTCGGCAACAGATTCATCTCGTTGGCTTGCAGGATTGTATCCGGAAAGTAAGACAAACAGCGATTGACCACGAAGGGAACGTATCCCTTCGCAGCCGTTTCATCCTCAAGAAGATTGTCCTTGGAATAATTAATCGCATTTAGGTAGTCGCCAAGTTTCACTTGAACTCTGCCTCCATCATCATCTCCGTCAGGCAAGCCATCATATTGATTTCCGAGTCTGCGGCAAACGCAGCCTTATATTGATAGTTTGCAAGAATTAGAATCACCGCTGGCACAGACTGAGGCTTGAGATAGTCACCAAGACCCTCATAGATTTTGCGATAGACTTCGGTTTCATCGTTGTCACCATTCTCTACCACCCAACGACGCAACTTGGTAAACTCTTTGTTCTTAAGAATATCCATCAACGTCTGAACCCGAACATCTCCGATGTCCGACAGGATGCCGGTGTCAATACAACCAGATGCAGAGTAACGCTGCACCTCATTCAAGATTCGTCGCCAGTCCGGAGCGTGTCGCTGAACCAGTTTGACGATGACTCGTTGATCGTATTCAATGCCATTTTCATCAAGAATCTTAGACAGACGCACAAAGAACTTCGCGGACATCTTGTCCTTTTCTTCTTTGGTAAATCTAAACTCAATGTTGGTGCATCGTGAATGCAAAGGTTCAATGATACGATTCTTAAAATTACAAGTCAGAATGAAACGACAAGTCGCAGCAAACTCTTCAATGAACCCACGCAACGCAGGCTGAAAACTGTTTGCATTTGCATAGTCAAACTCATCAAGGATCACGACTTTCTTGCCGCCACCCAAGGATGCCGTGGATGCAAACTCACGAATCTTCGTTCGGAGCGTGTCAATATTACCATCTTCTGAACAGTTAATCTTCATCGCATCAATGCCCATCTCTGAACACATCGCTAGAGCCGCCGTGGTCTTGCCACAACCGGGACCGCCAGAAAACATAAGATTCTGCATCTCACCAGAATCCACAATCGCTTGTAGATCCTTCTTCAAACTACTTGGAAGAATACACTCATCCACCGAACGCGGACGATACTTCTCACACCATAGGTATTGTTCTGCCATCAAAAGACTCCGTTGTATACTGAGTCAGATGTTACAGCAATCACATACCCCGCGTCAATATCTGCGTGTTGCAATTGAATGGCTAATTTATCACACAGAGAGATTTGATAGTCACCCGGAAGCAACTTCAAGTTTTCTGATTTGATGAAGATATTGAAAGAACAGTTTTGATCCATATCTTTCGGTGTCACTTCAATATCATAACGGTTCGTTGAGTTCAACTTATCTTTATCAAAGGCAGAGATTTTCACCTTGCCGTCTTCGCTGCTGAACGCGATGTCAGGCAGTTGAAGAACAGACGCGGCTCGGAGCAGATCCGAAATCTCTTGCTGCGACAGGTCAAACACGACCCGCACATCGGGAAGATTGAAAGCACGCGGAGGACGGCATCCTTCAACAAGCCGTGTATCTGCATAGTGATACTTACAGGATTGTCTTCCGCTTTGAATCACGCAGTGGCTTTCACCAAAGACAATCTCTGCATCAGAGAACAAAGAAAAAGTTGAAAGAAACTGGTTCAGATCCCAGATCGCAAACTCATTCTTGAAAGTTTCACTAACCTTCGCATTGAACATAATATTCTTACCGGGAGAAACAGAAACCAGTTCGTTTCCGGGCAAGATGTGAATGTTGGAGTTGATACCTGCCATACTTTTTAGAATGGACACGGTTTGTTTAGACAATTTCATAGATGTAGATTCCTTAACTGTGGTCGTCATAATAATCCTCTAGGTCTTCAATGTCAATCTTTCCACTCCGCATATTGCGAATAACTTTCTGATCGGTGCTTCGCATAGAACGCTTGGCACTAAACTTCTCACCACGGTCGCGTCCGCCGAAGTTCTTGCGATCATTGTTTTTCTTGTTGTGCTTCTTCTTTTTCATTTTCTGCAATCTTTCTAAAATTCTCCTTTAGTTCCTGAAACTCAGGTTGATGCTCAGTATACTCCGAAATCAGTGATGACACAAGGGCATCTAGGACTTCAATTAGTTTTTTACGTTTTTCATCTGTGAGCCAAGAATATTTCTTTGCAATTTCTTCGTCTTCATCAACGCGATGAAGTTCAGCAAACGGTTCTGTGAATACATTTTGCAAAAAATCAATCTGCTCCAGATCAAGAGTTCTTTTTGAAATGACGCTCTCGAAGTCTGGCATCACAAACTTTTTATTATCAATAATAGTCTTGAAAGATTTATCAATCATATCAGACAATTCGTTTACCACATCCTCGACGTATGCGACTCTTTTATCATCCATTATTTGTTTACCTTTTTGTATGCCTTGTAGGCTGTGTGAATAATTTCACGAAGATTGTATGCAGGCTCCCAGCCAGATGCCTCACGAAACTTTGTGGAGTCTGCAATCAGAACGGGCGGATCACCCTTGCGACGGTTCGCGTGGACAATCTCAATCTCTTCTTCTGTTACCGACACACAAGACTTAATGACTTCCCATACAGAGTTGCCCTTCTTTGTTCCAAGATTATAGACACCTTTGATCTTTGGGTTTTGCAGTGCAAGAAGATGAGCCGAGGCTAGATCGGTCGGATGCACATAATCACGAATGCACGATCCGTCTTCGGTGTCATAGTCTGTTCCAAAGACGCTGACTGAACCCTTTCCTGTAATCACGTTGCCCAAAACTTTGGGAACAAGATTGCCCTTTGTCTTCCAGTGGATATCTTGAACTCTGTTTTGAATATCGTTTCCTGCTACGTTGAAAAAGCGGAAGGAAACATATCGGAAGTTCGGGTGGGTAAGAGCGTGCTTCCGAAGAATCGTTTCCACCATCAACTTTGATTCACCGTATGCGTTGATCGGTTGACACAAAGTTTTTTCTGAGATTAGTTCTTTGCCTTTTTGATCACCATAGACCGCAGCGGTTGACGCAAACAAGAACACATTGATATTGTTCTTCTTCATCCGATGCAAAAGGTTGATTGTTTTGGCTGTGTTGTTTTCGTAATACTTGAGTGGATTATCTACCGACTCAGGCACAGAGATATACGCTGCACAGTGACACACCGCTCCGACATCGTGGTTCTTGAAGATGCCATCCATATACACATCGTTGGTGATGTCTGCGTTGTATACCTTCAAACGCTTTCGGCGGCTCTGTCTTTTGATCAGATAGTCACAGGCAACTTTGTCTTTGTCAACGACCACAACTTCGTATCCTGCGTCAAGCATTCCAAGAACAATGTGGCTTCCAATGTATCCGGCTCCGCCAGTTACAACGATAGTCTTCGACTTGTCAATTTTCATTCTTACTCCCACCAAGTAGGTGTTTCACGATTCTTCCATTTTGCAAAGTAAGCCTTCTCTCCACGATAGTAATTACGATATGATTCAACAGGGCATTCTACCTTGTATTGGTCAGGCATTGCAACTGCAAATTTCGTAAGTTTTCCTGTAGGAATGTTTTGTGGTTCCCGATTGAAAAGATATTCAATCAAAGATTGTGCCTTGTGAGTCTTTTGATACCGATAGGTATACTCACGGCAGAGAGCCAGAGCGTGAGTCGCGTGCCAACGATAGTTCATTTGGCTTGCCATCGTCCACTGTGTGCAGGGATGACCGACAAAGGATGCTTTCCAAAGTTTATCTTCACGCTCGTCGCTCAGTCGCCAACGCTTGATGCGTCTGTTGTTTTTTGTTTTGTCGTAATACTCGTCGCCGTCAAGGACGCGATGAGAAGTGGACAGCATTTGTCCTGCTTCCAGAATCATTTTTACAACGTGCTTGTCCACCATTTGATGAGCCGCACGAATAGGATGTTCGTCGATTGCAAAGATGTTCATAGAAGCACTCTACCATTCGTTTCCTTCCTGTCAAGGTCTTTTTACGTTGACCCCTTTGGGGTTTCCTAAAATAATTTTAAGAATTTTGTTTCCGCCGATGTTTCGGTAATACCAACCATCGTAGCCGGGATACTTTCCGTTTGGATTTTCTCCGACAAACTTGAATGTCTTGCCCGGAAGAAGTTTTTGAATACTTTCTTCGTCCCCAACAAAGGGAACTTTTTTTCTCGTAATCAAAACGTGTGCCAGACCATCGCTTGCTTCGACATAGTTGCCAGAAGTTTTCATCAATTTACCAACTTTATTTATAAGAAACTTCTTGGCTGCGTCTGAACCGTCTGATGCCGCACCTGTTAGTTTATAGTTTCCTGCCTTTGTCTTACCAAAGGTTGTGATGTCAGCATCAGGATCTTTGTCTACATCAGCGGCAAACCAGTCGGTATGATTGTCTGGAAGATCAGAAGGTTTCTTGAAGTCGGGATATCCACCAATGTTTTTATATGTCTTGTCAATCATATCAAAAACATTTTGTGTAATATCATTGTTCTGCCCCAAAAGATTTGTTGGCAGTTTGATAAATTTTCTATTTGGAAGTTTGATCTCTTCTTCTAAAAACTTTCTGAATGACTTCATCATCTCACCTTTGCGTAGGGGGGTCTTACATCAATATCTCCTCGTTGAAGAAGAGTTGCTGCAAGTTTATCTTCGGTCGAATCTGCATCAATCACAGGCATCTGGTTTCTTGGTGGCGCACCAGCCGGAGGAGTCTTTGACTGAATGAACTTGAGTCTTCTCGCAAGTTCGGGTTCTCCTCCAATGCTCTCCAACCAAGCCATTGCTTTGTTGCGATTGTAAAACTTTGAATTCATATTTTTACCATCTGTGATTGCGTCCATCGCATCTTTCACAGAGGCATCGTAGATGTTCACATCACCACCGGCAGGCTCACCGCGTCTTTTGTTTCCAAAGGCATCACCCAAGGAACGAAGCACAGGAACCAGATCGCCAATACCAAGATCAACTTCGGTTCCAAAAATCTTTGCCTTTGGTTCTGCCAACAAAGTGGCAGCCCAACGATGGTGTCCGTCGAGAATATGATTGTCACCAGAAACCATTGATCCTAAATTACCACCTTTGACTCCACCGATAGCCATACCAAGAGCCTTGCCAAGATAGATTGCAGACTGGGATGGTTTCAATCGATTTGCACTCCAGCCTCTAAACTTTGTACCTACCATATCGTCGCCATCCGATCCATCCATCTGTCCTTTTTTCTGAAAGATGTTTTTGATTCTTCCACGAAGGGGATTTGGAAACTCAGAGACATCAATCTCTTTTGTTGCCATTTCTGAAACAACTCTTTTATTCAGTCTCATTGGTTGTGACTCACCTTCAACTGCATCTCTTCCAAACGGATAAAATAATGGATCGTAGAACCTCCGCTTGAAAGGATTATATTTGTCAGGAAGATTACGAATACCGAAAGGATCTAAGTAGGGAATTCGTGGATCTTCAGGGTAATCAGGAGCCACTGGTTCAGGGATCACAGGCATACCCGGATCTCCGGGTTTTGGAGTCGTACTAGGATCACTTCCCATTGGACCCATTGGCATAAATGGTATAATGTTAATGGGAACATTTGCTTCATCTACACGTTTTTCGAGCCTCATTTTTTACTCCAAGTCCCGCCTTCACCTTTGTACCATTTTGATGCCCAAGCGTTGGCATATGCTGATGGGTAGACATCAAACTTTGCTTTTGCTTTTGCAATGGCTTTTTTCCACAGAGCGGGATTGTTTGGTTTGTTCTCGCCCTCTGAAATAAACTTACCAAATGACATAAACGATTCGTTCTTCTTATCCAAACCTTTTGCTCCTGTGCTTACCATTACTGGTTTTTGTCCTTTTTTCGACTCGCCACCTTTGGCTTTGTCTCCTGATTTCTTTTGTGCATCGCGTTTGCGTTGAACAAACTTTGCTCGTCCTTCTTTGCCGAGTTGATCGGCTTTCTCGGCGGAAAGACAGGCTGAATAGGCTGCACCTTCCGGTGCGTCACCACACTTGCCAATACGCTCACCCGATGCGTTGTATCTATCCCAACCACCTTTTTCTTTTCCTCCTCCTCCGCCTTTGCCGAACCAGTCGCCAAGTCCAGAGTCTTTGTAAACTTCGTTCACATCCTCTGCGATAATTGTATAGGCATCTCTTCGCATACCAGACTTTTTGATGTATGCTTTCTTGAAGAAATCATCCAACATCTTTTCTGCTTTTTTCACTTGGTTTTTTGCAACAGCGAATGTGTCCGATGAACCTTTTTGCGTGACCATTGATGGTTGATTGGTAACTTTGATTCCGTTTGTGATTAGGTGCATAAGAACCTCTTCACGATGTCTTCTTTGTCTATTCATTCTTGGACCCGGCTTACCACCACGACCACTCTTACCGCCGTGTGATGTGGTAGCCTGACCGGGAAGATAGGCTTCCTCATTCATCTCTTTTGTTTTCTTTTTCATCTCTTCAATAAACTTACGATACACAGCAGCCTCCGCAGTTTTTTTCATTACTTTGGCTCGTTGCTCCATCGCAATCGCAGCCTGAATCTTGTGTGCGTGCGTCCGGTCAGACGCTTTGATTTTACGAACCGATGCCTCGGCAGTTTCTACATCCTTGAAACCGAGTCCGTGGATTGTACCTCTTGGATCTTCGTCAGTATACAAGTCCGAGTGAGTATCGGGATCTTGGTTCTTGCGTGTTTTTGGAACACGCTTTTCCTCTCCCAGAAGTTCAAGACCATTCTTTTTGCGTAGAGCATTCATTTGTTGAATAATCTTTTTTTGTTTTGGTGAACCCGGCATAGTCCTCATTGACTTCATAAACAACTTGTTGTGTTCACGTTCATCATTCTTATCTTTCCATTGATCATCCTCTTCCAAGTGCTTTCTCAAACTTGGGTCAACTAGGACTTGCACCATAATCTCACCTCTAGTGCCTTTGATAACTTTACCATTAATTGATTCAGCCTTTTTTCTAGCAGTTTCTAAGTCTTTGAAAATATTTGGGTTTCCGTTTTTATCTTGAACGACAGAAACTTCAAGATCATTATCGATACGAGTCTTCACTGCTTCACGGAACATCGACATCGTGCGTCCGATTTCAGTTTGCTTATCACCCTTCTTGCGACCCTTGATGAGATTTTTGATTTCGTTCATTTCAAGGTCGCCATACAACTCAACTTTTACATCAGTTTTACCCACAGGTCTGTATTGCTGCAAGCCCATCGTTGTTTTAGATTTCATTGTGAGTGGTGTTTCTTTGTCAATCAACTGTAAGATTTTTCGCAGTTCATTGTCGTTGAATCTTTTTCTTCCTGAAATCTCAGCGTATTCACCTTCAACAAAACGAACCCAGCCTCTATCCATTGCCATTAGTTCAACGCCGTAGTCAATGTCACGTTCGCCACTCTTCAACCTTTGCATCGCAAATTCAGCATCTTCTTCGGGGATTGGAGAATCCCGTTCTTTATATGTTTCAATCAAATGATTCAAAATCAACTTTTCGGTAAGACCATAGAATCTTGGATTATTTACAATCATCATAACGTGATACGGAGAATGTCCCTGAATGATTTGGGTCTTTCCAGTTTTCGGATTTACCCAACCCTTGTAGCCCGGAATGTTTGCTTCATCCAGTTCTTGATCTTCACGGAACATTGCCATCGTGCGTCCGATCTCGGTCTTTGGCTCTCGTCTTTTCGGTCTTCTGCCAAAGAGAAACTTCATCGCTTCACTATTTGAAGAATATCTTTCATCAACGTTCTTTGTTTTTCCTGTGTATTCTGCAAACTTTGTATCTTTGTAATTACTGATGTAAATGGTATCAAGTTCTTTGAAGTTCTTGAATTTTTCAAGAAGCATAATACCTGACTTTTTGATATCTTTTGTAATGCCACGAAGAGCCATCACTTTTCCGTAGACAGAATCTTCAAGAGTAAACGCCACCCAACCTTGTTTGATTGCAGGATATTCAATAGTCTCATCTCTGTCTGCGAGCCTCTCGTTTCGCTCAAGTTGCTTAAATCTTTTCAGTGATTCTTCACGACTAGGTTCATATTTTGGATTTCTTTTTAAAACAACATCAATGTAATGATCAATCAAATCATTCATTGTTAGACCATACTTGCTCAAATTTTCAAGGATGTGGCTGGAGTGAAATGGTGAAGTTGTATTCCAAGCAATAATTTTCTTTGTTCGTGGATTCACCCAGCCTTTGATAAATTTTCTTGTTTCCTCGTAGATGCTCTTTTCCAAAGATTTGCAGTCCTCACAACCACAACCACAATTCAACATTTCTTCTTCTGGCTTACCAAGTTTACCTTTTTTGGTGCTGCCGTCTGACCTTTTGATCATTCCGCGTGCCGACAAACGGGCTGCCAGTGTTGCACCGACAACTTTCATCGCTTTTTTGTAATCTACGTTATCAAGAGAGCCATACTCTGCTTTCAGTTTGGCTTTGGCTTTGTCAAGGTGATCTTTCATCTCCTTGCCTTTAAATTTTAAATCAGACTCGGAAACCTTACCTTGTTTCAAAAGTTTAGAAACAGGGCTGTCTTTTTCCCAAAACTTACACGACCAGTATCCCGGCGTGGTTTTATCTGTTTTTTGATCGCAGTTGTGTCTTGCACGAAAGTTTTTTAACCTGTCAGGATCATCACGTTTGATAGAGAGGTTTGGATCACCAAACTTTACCATAATGACGTTTCCGGACTTTGGATTTTTTACATATACACCAAATTTCTTGTCAGAACCTTGGGGAAGTCTAAACGGATCATCAAGTTTAACTTCTTTGCCTTTATATTCTGCCATAGCACTGCTCCTGCTAGGTATTTAGGCTTGCTCGGATCTCTCTAAGTTGCTGGAAGTCCTTGTTTTTTGTCCCCCCATCGTATGTCCAAGCGTATCCCTCTTTAATCATACGCTCATTGATGGATTCAGCGTCCTCACCAATGTAAAGCCAGCCAAGAAGCCGTCCGTATTTACCAAAACCACCATCAATTTCTGTTCTGATTACGAGATCATCCTCACCCTCAATGGCTGATTCCAGTTGATCTTTCATCCAATTGGTGGCATCAATACCTAATTCTTTTTCTTCAAGGTCGCGTGTTCTTTTTTCGGGTGTATCTACGCCAGCGACACGAACACGTTCCTTTTTGTAAAGATCAAATCCAAGATCAATAATCACATCAATGGTGTCCCCATCAACGACTTTCACGATCTCAGTGACTCTAAAGTTATAACACGATTTTCTGCTAGGTGGTTTCATTGACTTATGTAGGTCACACGAGTCGGGAGAAGTTGCCTTGTTTCTGGAACGATACCTGATTTTGGAACTTATCTACAAGTTGATCTGCCTTGTGTGAAATCACAAAGATGTGACTGCGTGTAGACAGGTTATCCAAAAGTTTCAGGAAGTCATCAGAGCCAATGGCATCCAGCGATGCGTCAAACACTTCGTCAAGAATCAGCAGGTTTGTGTTTGCCGAGTTCTTGAGTCTGGACACCTCACGCCAAGCCAGAAGAATGGCAAGGTCAATACGCATCTTTTCTCCCTCTGAGAATGACATATACGAGAAGTTGTCACGATGCCGACTCTTGATTGTTTCGTTGAAGTTTTCGTCCAGATCAAACGAAACATAGAAGTCCATCTCTTTGAGATGCTTGTTCACCAGTGCGTTGATAATCGGAAGATAGTAACGAATCACCTTGGCTTTGATACCGGAGTCCTTGAGCATATGTCCTGCGTGAGTAAAGGTGTTTTGCTTGACCAAAAGTTCTTCTTTTCTTTTAATCAACTTTTCACGATCTTCCATCACTTTCTCAAGTTGTGCTTTGACATCTTGGATATCGCCCTCTTCGGACTGTTGTAGTTTTTCTTTTTTTCCTTCAATCGCCTTGATTGCACAGCGAGCGTTTCTCTCCGTGGTGATGTGAGCGATTCTTTCGGATTTTAAATCTTCAATTTGTTTTTGAACCACTGAGATTTCGTTGCTTCGTTCAACCTGCTTCTGCTCCATCTCCTCCAGTTCAGCCAACGCAGCATTCAGGGTTTCAATTGTGTTGTCCGCCTTGGCTGTGGCTTCCGCCCGACTCTCTTCTGAGATTTCTTGATGGCAAGTAGGACAGTTTTTGTGATCTGTATAGAATTTACTATTCTTTTGATTTTCTTTAATCTCACGATTCATTCGCATTCTTGCTTGTGAATACTTTTGAATGCGTTGGTTCACCGTCTTCTCATCAGAGATTTTTAAAAGAAGTTCCGAAATCTTATCATCTAATGTCGTGATCTCATCTTCTGCGGAACCTCTGGTTTGATTTGCGACACTCAGTTCTTCGTTAAGCGTCACCAGTTGTTCGTCGCTTTTCTTTTCTAGAGACTTGACCAGATTCACAAGACCAGTTCCACGTTCTTTGTTAATAGAAAGTTGTCTTGTGATTTCGTTGATTTCTGTTTTGGTAGCCGAGGTCTTGTCTCTCAGCACAGAGTTCATATTTGAGAAAACTTGAATATCAAGAATATCCTCAATCACCGTCCGGCGGTCGGCTGCTGAAAGTTGCATAAACGGAACAAACGCAGACGCACCCAGAATCACCACCTGTGTGAAAGACTTGTAGTTCATCTTGAGAACCTGATCCTCCAGCATCTTCTGATAATCTTTTGATCGGGCGATGACATCCAGCAACTCGCCGTTTTTGTGAACCTCAAACTTCTTCGGCTTGAGTCCACGGTGAATCATATACTCATCATCACCGATGTTAAATTCAACCTCAACCACGCAGTCTTTTTCGTTGACCGAGTTCACCAGTTGTGGAATGTTGATCTTACGAAACGGCTTACCAAACAATGCAAACGTGATGGAGTCTAGTAGGGCAAAAGACTTGCCGTGTCCGTTTAGTCCACTAACGAGAGTGGTGCGGTGACGGTTCAGATCAATCTCAGTAAAGTGATTGCCAAAGGAGCCAAAGTTTTTTAGTCTAATTTTTTTGAATTCAATCATAAATCAAAACTTTCAAGGAACAAATCCTTGAACACATCTTTTAATCTCTCACACTCGTCTGGGTCATCTCTAAATGCCTCATCAACGTGCTGATTGATAAGTGTCAAGGTATCGGTGGACAAAGCCTCCTCGTCAATGGTCGCATCATCAACGGGATTGTTGGCTTCGTTTTCAAGAAACGTCACGCTCTCTGGTGCTTGATCGTAGATTCTCTCAAGCATCCGATCAAACTTTGCAGGGTCTTTCTTTTCGTGAACAAAGACCTTGACATAAGACTTTTTGTATTGCTTGTAGTCAATTGCGTCAATGTCAATATTATCACGATACGGAATCGCAAAGAAAATACGATGAGGATTTTCTACAAACTCAATCTCATCGGTGTCTGTATCATAAATGTGAAAACCTTTTTTCTCAAACAGATCAGAAAAGGTCATCTGATAAGCAGTGCCAAAGTAGCATACATTGTTTTCTTCGTGCTTCTGGTGAAAGTGTCCAGACCAGACTCTATCAAAACGATCACAGAATTTAGGATCTTGTCCGCCGGTATGCTTCACGTTTCTCATCACTTGATATCCGTCAAGTTCAAAGTGACCACAGAGAATCGGGGCATCTACAGTTTTGATCCAGTTTAAGATGTCATCTTGATTCTCTTTGTTGATCCACGGAACCAAAGCAAAGTTTTTGTTGCCAAGACCTAAGATTATAGGATCAGTATAGATGTGAAAGTTTGGATACTTATCACCAAACAACTCTTTGGGAGAGTTGACTTCGTTTGTGTTTTTGAAATAAGTATCGTGATTGCCGACAATACAGTGAACGTTGACTTTTTCAGCAAGCAGACGGTCCATAAACCGAGTTCGCATTTGATGAAGCGTGTGAAAGTTCACATACTTCCGGCGATCCATCAGATCACCCAAGTGCAAAACGTTTGTGATTCCCTGCTCCTTGATCGTAGGAAAAAACACATCCTCAAAAAACTTGAATGTGTGTTCTAAGAAAATCTGGGAATCACCTTTTGCACCAAAGTGCGTGTCGGTGATAATTGCAATCTTCAAAATAACTCTCCGTCGCCTGTAGAACCTTTGGCTCTTTTCTTACGCTTTTTCTTCGGTTCCATATTTACGATGTCGTTATCAGTCAGTCTAAGGTGAGCGGCATATGGATTCTCATTTTGCTTATCTGGATCAAGAATCGCAGCCAGTTCACCCTTTGCGTCTGCTGCTTCCATTAGTTTGTATTTGATATGATCTTGTTTTTTCTCACGTTGAATTCTTCTGAGAAAAGCATAATACGTTATCTGAGTGAAATATGCAAATGGGTTCTTGGATTTATCTGGATCAAAGTTGCCTGCATACATCAGACAGTTCTCAATCGCATCTCCGACCATTTCTTCTCGGAACGGATAATTTACAAAGTTTGGGCGGGTTGACAAACGCTCTGCAATCAAAAGAAAACACTCACCAATGTATTGCGTCACTGGTGGCTTTGGGTCGTCTGTCTCTTCTGCACTTTTGACTTGATTTTTCCACTCAATCATTTCCGAGTAGAATAATTTATTGTCAATGTAGTGATCTTTGTTCTTCGCCATAATAAAATTTTACACCCTTTTATTCTTATGTCAAGTAATCATCTAATTTTGGCGACCAATCCATAAAAGATTCTCCATAATCTTTTCGGTTTTTGTTGTCGATCATTTCAACGTCAACGTCAATATCGTCATCGTCGATGATTTCCTTGATTGATTCTGGGTCCATTCCCATTGCCTCTAAGGCTTCTTCAATATCCCGATCATCCATTTCTTTGTCGATCTGGTTTTTCATATCATCAATCTTTGCTGCGACGATCTTTAAGATATTGTCAATATTCGGCGGAGGGGTTTGTGGTTTTTTGCCGAAGGGAAGTTTCATTTGTCGTGGGTCATCCATCTTAAATCCCATCTGAGGATTGTCATCAAGTTTCTTTTGGTATTCATATGCTTGAAGAATGTCTGGGTCACAATCAAAAATACCAAGAATGTGATCTCTCGGAATGTCAATGTGATTGGATGTGGTTGCTTTCAGCCAGTCTACCAGAACGACTGTTTCTCTTTTACTGCCATTGAGATTGTCAACGTAGTGCATCACTTTGAGGAGCATCGGACGCTCAAGACGAATAAACTCTTTTGTGTTTTTGATAAGATGTGCAACGATGTCATCGCCGCTCTTCAATTTAAGAATCTTGAAGGGGGTTTTGCTCATTCCGTTCTCCCTGTAATGGTATTGAGATCACTGAGTAATCAAACTTCTCAGCGTCATAAATCTTTTTACGTTCTATAAAATGACGAAGAGTGTGATTCTTATACTTTTTCCACGACAAGTCATCACATATATCGTAGAGTCGTGCGGTGCTTTTGTGAATAGACTTTCTAAGTTGTCTTCCAATACTTTGCAGCACCCTGACCCGACTCTTTGACGGTGATGAGAACACAATATTATTTAGGCGTTTGATGTTCACGCCAGTGGAAAATGTTCCGTAGGACGCAAGGATGATTCCGTTGTCAATTGTTTCTGCAACTTTGCGGGCTTCCTCACGCTGCTCAACGTCAGTCCCACCGTGAATATAGAACACAGGTTTTCCACAATCTTTTAGCATTTCGTTTAGAACCTTTCCGTGCTTCTCCACAAATTGGAACAGTATGAGTGTGTTGCCTTTTGTCTTCAAGGCTAAATCACATATAAACTTGTTTCGTCTTTCGTCAGTGATGAGCCATTCTATCTCATCTTGATACGGTGTTCTTCTAATCCGCTGTCTATCGCTACCGGAATATTTTAGCAGCAAGCAGTCAATAGTCAAGTTGGTAAGCAACTTCTTTTCCATCAACTTCTTAGTCGTAATAATCTTTTTAGCCGGACCAAACAATCCCTCAATCACTAATTTGTGAGTGAGCATTCCGTCGAGTGTTCCTGTCGTTGCGATACGATACGGGCAACGGGTAAGTTTGGTCATAATTGAACTCAGCGACTTCGACTTGAACAAGTGTGCTTCGTCGCCAAAGACTGCTCCAAACTGCTGAAAGTATTCTGGTGGTAGTTTGTGTAATGACTGCCAAGTTGAAATGACCACTCTTTTCTTTGTGTTCTTTTCCTTTCCGGCATACATCAGGTGCGTCTGTTCTCTTGGATTCCATCTTTTGTCCTTTTCTGCGTAGTCGCAGATGTCTGAGAACATTTGAGAAACGAGTCCGATAGTCGGAACAATAATTAAAACTTTTTGTTCTTTTGGAATCAGATTCAAATAGTGTCTCAGAAGCGTGTAGATGATTAAAGACTTGCCTGATCCTGTTGGTGATAACAACAAACAACGGTTTGTATTCATACCGTGTAGGATGGCTTGTTTCTGGTGTTTGTGAGGATCAATCGACTTCCCACCGATAGAAATATTCAAACCGCTCAGAAGCGATTCTAGGTGGGTTTCTGAGAAGGCTGGTGGAGAATTTCTTTTTGGTAATTCTACTGTGTAGTTACGTTCCTGACAAAACTTGAGAATGTAGGCTTCAAGTCCTGCGTAGATGCGTTGTGAATACAGATTGTAGAGTTTGATCTGCCCGTCCCATCTCTTTGCACGATACGCTGGCATAAACTCTCTTCCGGGGACTTTAAAGGTAAAGAAGTCAGAGAGTTCCTTGGCAAGATGTCTTTCACAGCGGACTTTGATATTTGAAGAATCAATGTCCTCAATCGTGTAATCGGGCATACATTATATTTATGCTCCCGACAAGAATCTTCTCCATTCAATTGCGTTCTTGATCTTGGTGTGTCGGAAGGTGATTTCTTTTACGACTTCTTCAAGGTACTCCACAATGGACTTGATATAGGTAATTACTTCTTTTCTTTTACACAGGTCTTCATCACTATTCATAAAGATAGGAATGTCTTGTTTGAGAATGTTGTGTTGAAAAGGTTCCCATCCTTTTTTGTCAAGGGTTTCCTGATCCATTTTTCCTGTATAGTATTCCCACTTAAGCCGATACAGACGATTGTATTCATTTGACGCTCTCTCATATCTGAGTTTAGCATCGTGGTAGAAGTTGAGATATTTGTTGTGAAGAGCAGGAAGTCTTAAGGATTCCGTATCAAGTTGGGTATCGTCGATCTGGGCATCTTGCTCTACTAATACTCTAAGTTCATTAAGTTCCATAATTATTCTTTATCCCTTTTTCTCGTTGACACTCGGATTATAATAGTCCTCAAGGGCGTGTCAAGAGGAAATCAGACGAATTCGTAATAATCGTAGGCAAAGGTGATTGTTGCAGTAAAAGGAGAGATATCAGTCACCGAGGAGTCAAATTCAAAACCAGAAAGACTGACAGGAAGTAGATTTCTAAAACGAACCTGTAGTTTTGGATTCATCGCACTGTTCAGAATATGAAGAGATCCATCAGTGAAGTGGGTAGAGATTTTACTTTCAAAATTCTTACTATCTTTTGTTAAGTAAATTGTTCTCATCCATTCGTAAATCTCACGCCAGTTTGACATATCTTCATTGACCAAAAAGGTCATCGTTAGATTTTCATAATTAACTCTTGTGTTTGGATGCTTTGCCGCAACGAATCGTGTGGGCTGCTCAAGATTAGCATCTGCTCCGAAACCGGGAAGATTGACTCTTTGAATGAAATATTCCATTTTTGGTAAACGAAAGATTTCAAATTTGAAAAGA
>CENI01001060.1_pt1 | contig 25546 bp, 45 predicted proteins | sample 530161 | NCBI WGS metagenome assembly CENI01 (sample SAMEA2591107, study PRJEB7988) | marine metagenome | isolation source: saline water (ENVO:00002010), including | reverse complement strand
GTAATGGTACATGAGGGTTCAGCATTTGAAGCAGGTAAAACTACTGATGTGATGAAAGGTGTAGACCACTTAAAGGAATTACAAAGAAACATTAATAATCTATTGGGTAAAGTTACAACCAAAGATTCGAACTTTTGGACAAAGATACAACGAAATGATACATATTTAGATTCAGAATTATGTTTGGAGTATGGAATTGTTGATAAAGTTAAAAAAATAGCTTGACAAGTACACTAAAAATGTCGTATATTCAAGTATCAAATTGGAGTGAAATAATATGAGTTCGTTATTAGAAAAGAAACGAGGGATTCTTACAGATAGTCCCACACGAAAAGTGGTTACAACAACCAAGTCAGTTGTTGAACAAATGGAAAAAGAATGGCCAGAGATGACTACAGAATTTAAAAAAATACAACATGAACAATATGTGTTGTTTTGTAACAAACAACATGATTACGGCCCAGGTAATATATCAGTTGGTACTCAACTACAAACACCAGATGAGATTAAATTATCTCTTACTGGTTTATGGTTTAGGATGAATGATAAGTTACAGAGAGTAAAAACATTATTAATGGGTAATAAAGAATCCGCAGTTCAAGATGAACCATTAGAAGATGCATATTTAGATGTATCTAACTATGGAATCATGGCAACAATAGTAGGTAGGAGCAAATGGGGAAAATAAGTTATAGTCAATTTTCTAAATGGGACAAATGTCCATATACTTGGAAACTCGATTATGTAGATAAAATTAGTACATTTAAGGGTAATATTTACACCTTATTTGGTACTGCAGTTCACGAAACAATTCAGGCATATTTAGTTTGTTATTATGAAAAAACAATTAAAGAGGCTGATGCACTACCACTAATTGATATATTACAATATCGAATGGAAGAAAACTATAAAATATCAAAAGAACAACATGGAGATGATTTTGAAGTCTCATTGGATGAGATGAAAGAATTCTTTAATGATGGTTGTAAAATTATTGATGAGTTCTTAAAAAGAAAATCAAGTTATTTTCCAAAAAAGAATACAGAATTAGTTGGTATTGAAGTTTCATTAGACTACGATATGCCAAACGATATGAAATTCAAAGGTTACATGGATGTTGTATTACATAACAAAATAACAGGTCGTATACGAATCATTGATATTAAAACGGCAACTATGGGTTGGAATAAGTATATGAAAGCTGATAAGAACAAAACTAATCAGTTGTTATTGTATAAAAAGTTTTTCTCTAAACAGATGGAAATTTCAACCGATAAAATAGATGTTGAATATTTAATATTGAAGAGAAGATTGTATGAGAATTTTGATTATCCCCAAAAAAGAATACAACAATTTTCACCAGCAAGTGGAACACCAAGTGTTAATAAGGTTATGAAAAGGTTACAAGAGTTTATAGAAGAATGTTACGATGAAGATGGTAAGATAATAAGTCACGATTACGAAAAATGTGCAAAACATTTAAAATGTAGGTTGTGTAAAGATTTATGATAGGAAAAAATAATGAGTCAAAACTTAATAAATCCAACAATAAGGATTAAACTTTCAGACTTTTTAGGTACTGAATACGAGAAAGATGTATTACTAAAACTAAAAGATATTGAAGAACATAACGCAATTGGGCCATTTACATTATACTTTTGGTATGATAGACATAAGACAAAAATGGATATGACACGACTAAAAGAATTTATATTGTATAGAGAAAGTGGTGATACAAGACAGAAAACAATAATACGACCAGAGTTTTTTGATATGTTTAGAGATTTTATTTGGTATGATATAATACCAAGAGATGAGTCAACTGGATTACAATATTCAAGATTTAGATATGTGTATAGTAATCCTGCAACTGGTATATTAGAGGGTTTACAAAACTTTCAAGATACTATTTTATTTGTTAATAGAGATACTACACCAAAGAGGAAACAAAAAAGAAACGATTATGAAGATAGCAATAATAGGTAGTAGAGGTTATACCAATAAAAGAAAAATAAAAGATTTCATTTTTAAAATTAAAGAAAAATTTGGAGATGAATTAGAAGTAGTAAGTGGTGGGGCCAAAGATGGTTCCGACAAATATGCAAAGAAGTTTGCATTAGAATTTGATATAAAATATAGTGAATTTCCACCAGTCCATGAATCACATAATGGGTATTGTGTCTTAGAAGCATTTAGATATAATAAACAATATAATGTAGGAAATTACCACCGAAGAAATAAGGATATTGTAGAGTATAGTGATAGAGTAGTTGCATTTGTAACAGATTCAGATAGAATAACAAATGGAACTGCATCCGCTTTAAAATATTCAAAAAAAATAGAAAAAACATTCGTTATTTTGGACTAACGATGATATATATTATATATGAATATATGTATATACAGAGGTTTATAAATTATGAGTCAACACAATGAAGAAAAATTAACATCGGTTAAAGTTATCAAGGAACTTTACAAGAAATTCAAAGAGAAATCAATCTCTGATGAGTTTTCCTTACAAAAACTTGTAAACAGAAGTATCGATTTATATGTTTACGATGAAGATTTTAAAAAGAAAATTTTAGAATATCCTGAATTAGAGGAAAGTGGTTCTAAATATTAAATTAAAAAAGGTTATAGATGTCAGATATAAAATTGCCAAAAATAAATAAAGTTTCAACTATTGAGAAGAGAAAGAAGAAAAAGATTCTTTTACTATCAGATGATTTGAGAATGTCAAGTGGTGTCGGTACAATGTCAAAAGAATTTGTATTTGGGACACTTGATAAGTTTGATTGGGTTCAAGTTGCAGGTGCAATCAAACATCCTGAAGAGGGTAAGATTGTTGATATGAACGATGCAGTTCGTAGAGAAACTGGTGTAGAGGATGCATCTTTAAAAATATATCCAATTAGTGGATATGGTAATCAAGATTTAGTAAGAAACTTACTTGATATAGAACAACCAGATGCCATTCTACACTACACAGACCCAAGATTTTGGATTTGGTTATATCAGATGGAACATGAAATCAGACAACACATTCCTATATTTTATTATAATATTTGGGATGATTTACCTTATCCGAGATACAATGAAAATTATTACGAAAGTTGTGATTTGATTATGAATATTTCAAAACAAACACATAATATCGTTGAGAATGTATGTAAGAACAAACCAAGAACAGAGTGGGATTCTACTTATATTCCACATGGAATCAATGAGAGTAAATTTTATCCAGTCAAAAATGAAAAAGAAAAGTTTGAAATGAATAAACTGAAATCTGATATGTTCAAGGGAAAAGAAATAGATTTTTGTTTATTCTTTAACAATCGAAACATCAGAAGAAAGATGACTTCAGATACTATTCTTGCATTTAAAGAATTTGCAGATAATTTACCAAAAGAAAAAAGAGATAAGGTAGCATTTGTTCTACATACTCAACCAGTTGATAACAATGGAACAGATTTACCTGCAGTAGTAGAGGAATTATGTCCTGATTTAAATATTATATTTTCAACTGAAAAGTTAGATGAGAAAAACTTAAATTATTTATATAATATTGTTGATGTTACGATTAACTTGGCATCTAACGAGGGATTCGGATTAGGGACTTGTGAAAGTCTAATGTGTGGAACACCAATCATTGTTAATGTTACAGGTGGACTACAAGATCAATGTGGATTTAGAATAAAAGATGAACTACTAACTTATAAAGACTATAAAGAGATTGTATCTCTACATGATCATCATAAGTGGGAACACAACGAAGAATTAACTTGGGGTGAATGGGTAAAACCAGTATGGCCTCAAACTCGTTCATTACAAGGTTCAGTACCAACACCTTATATTTTTGATGATAGAGCTGATTGGATGGATGTTTCTAATAAGATTAAAGAATGGTATGAGATGGGTAAAGAAGCACGAGATGAATGTGGATTTAAAGGACATGAATTTGTTTGTAGTGATGAGTCTATGATGAGTGCAAGACATATGAGTAAGAATTTTGAAGAACATATGGAAACTGCTTGGGATAATTTTGAACCAAGAAAACGATTCAGTATGTATAAGGTATAAGGAGAATAAAATGCCAAAGAAGAAAGTAATCAAAAAGAAAAAAAATATAGTTGGTAACTTTAGAGGAATAGAAGATGCATTTTTAACGAAAGTTAGAAATGGAATGAGAAAATTCTTAGAGTCACCATTTAAAAAATAAGTAGGATAAAGAATGAATAAACCATTACTATTAGTAACAGCACCAATATCAACGAGAAGTGGATATGGAAATCATTCAAGAGATATTTGTCAGGCATTAATCGAAAGTGATAAATATGATTTGAAGATTAATCCAGTTCGTTGGGGAACAACACCTATGAATGCGTTGGAAACAGATAATCCTATTCATCAAGAGATTAATAAACTAATTTTAGATAATCCATCTATGGAAAGACAACCTGATTTACACATACATATCACGGTACCAAATGAATTTCAACCATTGGGAAAAAAGAATATTGGAATAACTGCAGGTATTGAACATACAACACCACCACCACAATGGGTTGATGGTGTTAATCGAATGGATTTGACATTTTGTACATCAGAGTTTACAAAAAATACATTTGAAAATGTAGTATATGATAAAACAGATAACAATACTAAACAAGTAGTTGGTAAGGTACAAGTTGAAAAACCATTAGAAACTTTGTTTGAGGGAGCAGACCCTAACATATACAAAGAAACAAAAGAAATGTCAGATGATATAAAGAAACAATTCTCTGAAATAAAAGAAGATTTTTGTTTCTTATCTACAGGACATTGGTTGGCAGGTAATCTCGGTGAAGATAGAAAAGATATTGGGATGTTATTGAAAGTCTTTTTAGAGGGTTTCAAAAACAGAGAAAATACACCAGCATTAATATTAAAAACAAGTGGTGCTACATTTTCAGTAATGGACAGAGAAGATATTATAAAAAAGATTAATACGATTAGAAATGATATCAGAGCTGATAAGTTACCAAATGTATATTTACTACATGGAGATTTATCAGATGAAGAGATGAATCAAATGTATAATCATCCAAAGGTAAAGGCTCATGTTACATTTACACATGGTGAGGGATTTGGAAGACCATTGTTAGAGGCATCATTTAGTGGTAAACCAATCATTGCACCAATATGGAGTGGACAGGAAGACTTCTTAGATAAATCATATACGATAGAATTACCAGGTGTTAAAACTAAAGTTCCACAAAGAGCATTCCCAAAAGAATTTTACATAGAGGGTTCAGAATGGTACACAATAAATTATGGAGTTGCAAACCAAATATTACAAGACATTTTTAAAAATTACGAAAAATATATACTTCGTGGTAAAAAACAAATGATTGTAAATAAACAACTATTTACACATGAAAAGATGTCAGAAAAATTATGTAAGATAGTTGATACTATGGTTGCACAAGTACCACAACCAGTAAGTTTGAAGTTACCAAAATTACAGAAAGTGGATAAGGATGATAAACCATTGAAAATATCACTACCAAAAATTAAGAGAGTATAATGGAAAGAAAAATAACTTGTCCAAATTGTTTTAATTCTACTCAATGTTTTGAGGAAGAGATAAAGAATAAAAACTTTTCATCTTATATGTGTTTTAATTGTGGGTTTAATAGTAATTCATTATATAAAAACGATAGTCAAGAATTAGAAAAGGCTGTAAATGCATCAACACAACTAATGAATGAAGTTAGTATGTATGATTATGAGAGAAACATACATTGGTTTCCATCAGTATTGAATATGGGACAATTGGGGATTATTTATCCAGAGGGAACAAAGGATAATTGGATGTGGAAATTTGCAAGTGTTCGTGAGTTATCCGAGGAAGAGAAGAAAGATCCTAAATATAAAGGACATCAATCTATGTTAGATGTAGAAACTGCAATCGAATATGGACAATATGAATTTCTTAATGCATGTACAGACATGGGAATAATAAAGGGTGTTGATAAAGATGGTGGTATTACAAAATGAAGAATCATACATGGACTCAATTAGAACCAGGTCAGATTGTAACATTTACTTATAAGAGTAAGAATGAGAAAAAAGGGTTTAAAAGAACTATAATGGTTTTAAATCCAAGATATCGTTACAAAAAAAAGAATGGTAGAACAACATTCTTTGTAGTTGGTTTACAATTAGATACACAAATCAAAAGACCAATTACATCTACTAAACTTGAAACATTAATTTCAGAGTTTGGTGGTTTACAATTGGATAGTGGAATTAAAGAGATTGGTAGATTTGATGATAACACCAACCAAGCAGAAACAAAAAAGATTTATAAGTCATTAAAAGATTATATTGAAAAGTATAAAATATTCAGAACATATAATTTAAGAGAATGTAGAAAACGAAGAGTTTATCTTGAGGATACATGGAAAAGATTACCTAAAGATTCTCTTGATGATTTATCAGAAGAACAAAAAGCAATAGAATTTGAAATATGAAAATTACATATGGTATCACCGTTCATAATGAAGCAGATGAACTAAATAAGTTATTAGAAATATTAGTTAACAAAACACAAAAATTAGATGAAATTGTTATTGTTGACGATTTTTCCGATGAACCTACACAAGATGTTATATCAAAATGGTTAGAAGAAAAAAAAGATATCCTTTGGTATAAAAGAAAACTTGATGGTGATTTTGCATCACAAAAAAACTATGTAATAGAAAAATCAAGTGGTGATTATATTTTTCATTTAGATGCAGACGAGATACCAAACGAAATACTCTTACAACAATTACCACAAATATTAGAAATCAACGACACAGACTTGGTATGGGTTCCACGAATAAATACGGTAGATGGAATTACAGAAGAACATTTACGATATTGGGGGTGGAAAACTACAGAACAAGGTTGGGTAAACTATCCCGATTATCAATCAAGAATATTTCGTAATGATGATAATATAAGGTGGAGTGGAAAAGTTCACGAAATGATAAAAGGATGTAGAACTTATTCACATTTACCACCACATGAGGAACTATCCTTATATCATCCTAAAACAATAGAAAAACAAGAGAAACAAAATGCATTCTATAATACAATTACAAGATAGTTTAAGTAATCTCAAAAAAGATGGTGTTGTTGGAATAAAACAATCATTCGAAGATGAGGGAGTTTTAGATAGAGATTTAGTTACAATGAATCAATTGTGTAAGTCTACAGGATTAAATCTAAGTGTTAAGATAGGTGGATGTGAGGCAATATCAGATATTCATAGATGTTTAGATTTGAATGTTAATGGAATTGTTGCACCAATGATTGAATCTACATTCGGTTTACAAAAGTTTACAGAATCTATAATAAACAATACAACACAACAACAAAGAGAAGATATAAAGTTTTATGTTAATATTGAAAGTCAACAAGCATTTAAGAATATTGAAAATATATTAGAATCACCATCTTGTAAATTATTAAGTGGTATAGTAATTGGCCGTTCCGATTTAACAAAATCATTTGGGTATGGTAAACAAGAAGTTATGTCAGAACATATATGTAAAGTTGTAAGACTTATACTACAGAAGTCAAAACAATTAAATTTAAAAACATACATGGGTGGTAACATAAATAAAGATAGTGTAAATTTTATTGAAGATTTATTTGAGGAAGAGTTATTGGATATTATAGAAACACGAAATGTAATATTAGATATGGAACAATGTAGTAATGTAAATTTAACACTCGAAAAAATGATTTATTTTGAATCAGAATGGTTGGAATATAAATCACAATACTATTCTAAGTTTTCTAATCAATATCAAAGTAGAAGTAAAGAAATACAGAGTAGATTGATATGACAAGAACAGAACAATTACAAGAATTATTCCATAGTAATCAATATTTTAAAATGATATGTGGTGCAGGTAACGAAGATACAGAAGAAGTACGAAGACTTGCATTAATATATACATTGGCAGGTGCAAAGGGATTAGACATTTCCACTACACCTGAAGTGGTTAAGGCTGCAATGGATGGTATAGATAGAGCTTATGAAATTGGTGATAAACTCGGAATCGATATTGGAGTTCGTCCATATATAATGGTGAGTGTTGGGATGCCAGGAGATCATCATGTAAGAAAGGCACTTATAAATGAAGAGACTTGTATTAAGTGTGGTTTATGTGTTGCACCAGTTTGTCCAACAGAGGCGATAGAACCTATAGAAATAAAAGTAGAAACTGCATTTGTCATAACTGAAAAGTGTATTGGTTGTGGAGCATGTAGTGCAGTATGTCCTATTGTAGAGTGTATAACTTATAGTCATAATGAGAAGGCACTAAAAGAATTACTTCCAGAATGTATTGAGTTGGGTGCAGAGAATATCGAATTACATGCAGCAGTTGCAGAAACAGATGTCATTATGAAAGAATGGGAAATGGTTATAGAGGCAAATCCAAATGGACATAATAGTATGTGTTTGGATAGACTTCATATTGGAAATTTTGAGTTAAAAAATAGAATAGAAAAAGCATTGGAGATGACAAAACCAGGTTTGATGATTTTACAAGCAGATGGATATCCGATGAGTGGTGGTAGAAATGATTTTAATACAACATTACAAGCAGTTGCAACTGCAGATGTTGTTAATAAACAATTCAATATGAGATTAAATAAAAAGATAAAACAATTAGAGTACATGAGAAGAAGAAAACTTAATGTTGTATTATCTGGTGGAACTAACTCATTAACTGCAGACTTGGCAATACAAGGTAATGTAAGATTTCAAGGAGTTGCAGTTGGTACATTTGCAAGAAACTTAATTTACAAACATATTAAAGAAGTCTACGATTATAATGATATGGGATTTTATAATGATTTAAATAATATCCGTGAAGCATATCTTATTGGTAAAGAATTAGTAGATAATAATACAAATAAAGGAGAGAGTTATCGTGAAAACACTAACATTCGCAATTGATTTTGATGGTTGTTTAGCAGAGTATGAGTTTCCTACTATTGGGATACAAACTATTAAACAAAAACAACTAATGAGTATTTTAAATAAATTACAAAGTAAAGGACATAAGTTAATATTATGGACAAGTAGAGGTGAACCTGCACTACAAGAAGCAATTGATTGGTGTGAGAGTAAAGGATTGATATTTGATATGCATCAAGTTAATCCATATTTTAAGAAACTATCAGGCCCAAGTCCAAAGATAGTTGCAGACTATTACATTGATGATAAGGCATTAGAATTTGGTGATAACGAATCACGAGATAGAACATTATCTTTATTGGAGAAGTTGTTAGATGAGTAGAAAAAAAATAACTGCAGTAGTTCCTATTAGAAAAGGTTCACAACGAATACTTGATAAGAATTTTATTCCTTTTTTTGGTGATAAAAGTTTACTTGAAGTTAAACTTGATGTATTAAAAAACATTTCAACAATTGATGAGATTATTGTTAATACTGATTCACAGAGAGCAATGGATATTGCGGATAGATATGGTGTAAGTAAAAAAGAAAGAGAAGACTATTATGCAAGTAATGAATGTACTAATAGTGAATTCTTCGAGAATATGGCACAGACAACAGATACAGATTATTTAATATATAGTCCTTGTACTGCACCATTAGTTAAGGAGAGTACATACTACGATTTTATTAATAGGTTCATTAATGGGATTAATAATGGACATGATAGTTTAACTACCGTGAATGTTTTAAAACATCATATGTGGTTAGATGGTAAACCATTGAACTACAATCCAAGTAAATCACCAAATACCCAAGATTTACCAGATATTTTTAAACTAACTTATAGTATTTCAATAATAGACAGAAGTGTAATGTTAAAGTCTAAAAATATAGTTGGTAAAACACCACATTTTTATGAAGTTAGTGAAGTCGAGGGTGTGGATGTGGATAATAAAATTGATTTTGATTTTGCACAATTTTTATATGGAAAACTAAATGAAAGAATTTAAAAACCTACATAACAAATATTTAGATAAAGATATTTATGTCGTTAGTGGTGGCCCATCGTTAAATCATATAGACAAGAGTTTTTTTGATAACAAAATAGTTCTTGGTGTCAATGATATTTTCAGATATTTTAAATGTGATTATGTAGTTGTGAAAGATTGTAATGAAGAACCAAGATTTACTACATTGGTAAAAGAATTAGAAGAGAAAGATATCAGACTAATATATAGTCAGTATTATAAAGGATATAAAGAAAAAGGAATTAATAAATGTACTAATCCAAATTCTTATATATTCAAACATAATCCAAGAGAACAACATTTTGATACAGAAATATCAAACTTAAAAGATGATGAGATGATTGTTAGTAGGTCAACCGTAACCACTGCAATTCATATTGCAGCATATATGGGTGCAAAGAATATTATTCTATGTGGACACGATGGTGGTGAGATAGATGGTAAAATGTATTATGATGAGTATGTAAAAAAAGATTGGAAGTCTGCAAGTAATTGGGATGGTATAAAAGGATTTTTATCAAATATGGAGAGAGAAACAATAATATTAAAACAGGCTCTAAATAGTCAAGGTATTAATGTATGTTCTATGAATCCATTTATAAATTTAAGATTAGAGGGAACTAAATTTGAAACTTACAAAGAGGAGAAATAAATGAATGTAATGGTGACAGGTGGAGCAGGATTCGTAGGAACGAATTTAATTAAAAGATTATTAAAGGACGGACACAATGTTGTCAGTATAGATAATTACACAACAGGTAGAGAAGAAAATGAACAAGAGGGTTGTACATATCACAATGTTGATATTAGAGATGCAGTTGATTTTGACTTCTTTATGGAAGACCCAGATGTAATATACCATCTTGCAGCACTACCAAGAATACAACCATCATTTAAATATCCTGCAATAACCTTTGAGGCAAATGTACTTGGAACATTAAACTTGTTAGAATGGGTTAGAAATAAAGAAAAAGAAATTCCATTCGTGTATGCAGGTTCAAGTAGTTTTCATGGTGGAGTATATAAAAATCCATATACATTTACAAAGTGGCAAGGTGAAGAAGTAGTTCAGATGTATAATAAAACATATGGTGTACCAACTTCAATATGTAGATTTTACAATGTATATGGGCCATCTCAATTAACAGAGGGAGAGTATTGTACCGTGATTGGTATATTTGAAAGACAATTTGAAAATCAAGAAAAATTAACAATCACAGGTGATGGAGAACAGAGAAGAGATTTTACTCATGTTGATGATATTGTAGATGGATTTGTAAAGTGTGGTGAAAATATAGAAAACTCAAATGGACAAATATTTGAATTGGGTAGAGGTGAAAACTATTCTATTAATGTAGTTGCTCAGTCATTTGATTGTGGTTATACTTATATTGATAAAAGACCAGGTGAAGTACAAGAAACACTTTGTACAGATACTAAAGCTTATGAGAAGTTGGGTTGGAAACCAAAAATTGATTTATTAGATTATATCGAAGAGGTTATTAAATGAAAAATGTAGTATTTATGACTTGTATGGATGGAGCTCCAGACATATTAGATTATAAAGAGTGGTGTTATAAGTCTTGGAAACCTTGGTGTGATAAACATGGTATAGAATTATTTGTATTATCAGACGAGATACGAGACAAAACTATAATGAAACCAACATGGCAGAGATGGCATGTACATGAAATTCTTGAAGCAAATGAGATTGAATATGATCAAGTTGCATTGGTAGATGTTGATACGATGATTCATTGGAATGCACCTAATTTTTTTGAATTAACTGATGGTGAGTTTTGTGCAGTTAAAGATAAATTTAATATTGAATGGACACACAATAGTATTACAGGTTACCAAGATTACTGGCCTGATGTTCAATTTGATTGGACAAGTTATTTTAATTGTGGGTTTATTGTGATGAGTAAAAAACATAAAGATTGGTGTAAAGGTGTTACTGAGTTTTACTACAAGAATGAAGATGAATTAAGAAGAAGACAACATGAAACACTAAAGAAAGGTTCAGATCAAACACCTATTAATTATATGATACGAGATAGTGAACACGAATTAAAATATCTTGATGAGAGATTTAACTTATCACAACTACATTTGAGAGGAGTCTTAGGTAGTTTATGTCCAATGTGGAAAGTAGGTTGGGTGTGGCACTTTAATGGGTTTGAAAAAACACAAAGAAACAATCTAATGAAACAAGTTTGGGAACAGATAAAGGGGAACTATGAATTTAAAAAATAAATATGCAATAGGATGTCATGTGATGTTCTATGAAATTGAAATTTTAGAAGAATATTTATCTTCAGTTAAGAAGTCATTGGAGATAGTAAATAACCCTGAAAATATTATAGTTGATTTGTTTTTTAATATATCAGAATTCTTTGAGGAAATAGATACAGATACTACTTCTAAAAAAGAACTGATAAACAAATTTAATTCAATGTGTTCAGATATGTCTAAACTTGGTGTGTTAGTTAAGAGTCAAGTTTATGAACAAAATAAACCATATTGTATTGCAGACTATAGAAGAGATTTTAATTATAAGTGGTGTAATGTTGTTGATTATTTAATTTGGGGTGAGTCAGATTGTTTAGTTCCAAATGAATTATTTCATTGTTTAGATGGTGTTAAAGATTATGCAAATAGTCAAGGTATCTATCGTTACACATTAACATTTGCAGTAAGAAAAATGTGGGACGAGAGTTGGAAACTATTAGAACATCCAAAGTTTACTGATAAACCATATTATGATATGGATACAGAAGAAGATACACGAAAGGCATTGACTTCACCTTGGAGTATTCGATACACTATGTCACAAAAGGAAATGGAAGAAGTTAATAAGGGTGTTGATGAATATGATATTAATATGTTAAACATTCCTAAGTTTGATGGAAGTGGATTAGTAATATCATCAGACTTAGTTCGTGGTGGAGTTAATTTACCACCTGCAGTTTCTATGGTTGGTGATGATACAAGTTTTATGGCAATGTGTCAGAAGTTAATGGGAAATGATTATCGACAATTTGTTATTAAAAATATATTGAAAGTCCACAATAGAAATCATCCGAACAAAAGACTTTATGTAAAAAATGAGGATGAAACAAAATCAACACACTTTAAACGAAGAGACAATAATTGGTATCAAACTATTAGTGAAATGAGTAAAGGAAACTTAAATAAATTATTTGGTGGACAAGTTAAATTTAAAACATATGGGGAGTTCAAAGATGAAATCAAAAAATCGTAAATGGTTACCAACACTTGGAGAGTTAGTTGATAGATTAAGTATCCATCAATTGAAAGAAGTGTTTATACCTGATAATAAAGAGAATTATGCAAAAGAAATGAAAGATATAGTTCACGATATTGACTTAATACTTAAAGAAAAAAAGGGTAAAGTAGATGGTGAATTTATTAGAGCAGTTGTAGTTTTATCACAAATGAACACACATATTTGGTATAATGAATCACAAGTTCGTAAAGGTGAAAAGGGTAGTGATAACCTAATGTTAACTCATGGACTAAATGGAATAAGAAATACTGCAGTTAATAAGATAATGGAACGAGTCGGTGGTAGAAAAGATTACAAGGTAGATTGTATTGCATCAGAATTTAAAGATTGGGAAGTGAGTTTGTAATGGGATGTTATCTTGTTGCAAATATCGTAATTGATGACAGAAAAGAATATAAGAAGTACGAGAGAAGAATATTTAGACATTTAAGAAAATATGGTGGTGAATTACTTTGTGTAGATGATAATCCAGAAACAATAGATGGAAAAGACATTGATGGTAGGTTATTAATAATGAAGTTTTCTACTAAACAGGTTGCAAAGAATTGGTTTTTTGATAAAGATTATCAAGAGATGGCAAAAAAATATCGATATCATTGTAGTGAAGTTAAGTTTGTAAGTTTATTAGAAAATGAATAGTTTTAAAGAAACACGAAGTCGTTCAACAAAGAAATCTATTAGTTGGAGAGTTATTGCATTTAGTAACTCTTGGTTTGTGTTGGCAGTAGGTTTAACTGATATTCCACTATGGAATGCAATCATAATGAATGTTACAGGAATGGTAATGTTTTACTTTCACGAAAGGATTTGGAATAGGATAAATGATGGAAAATACAAAAACTAATTTAGTAGTCGCAATTGATGATTTACATCCTGAACAAGGTTGGGGATGTGAGGGTGATGTTCAAGTTGATTATTTAAAGTCGTTGAACGATGAATTTGGAGTCAAATTTACGCTGTTTTGTCCAAGTTATTATCATCACAAGTATAAATTAACAAAAGACTGGGTATCGTATTGGAAACAATTTGATTGGGTTGAACTGGCAAATCATGGACATTATCACGATGTTAAGAAGTATACAAAGGATCAAATGGGTGAACAAGAATTCTTAGAATTAAACTTTGCAGAAGCAACAGAGAGGATTCAAGATAGTCTAAGTCTTTGGAAAGAATGTGGACACACACCAAAAGGATTTAGACAACCAGGTTGGGGAATAAACCAAGAAAGTGCAAATGCAGTATCAAATTATTTTGAATGGATAGCAGGACACGAACATATTAATCAAAACATTAAATTCAATTGTGATAAATATTTTATTGGAGCAGATGGAATACATGAATCTGAAAACATAAGTCTTTATGGACAGACATTTATGTTTCAATCACACATACAAGGAGATTGGAACGATAATACTTGGAATGAAAAAAATTATTTACATTTTCAGAAAGTTGTTAAATACTTATTATCACAATACGATTTAAACTTCGTTACAATATCAGAGATAGAATGAAAACCCAAAAAATAGTAATAGTAAGTGGTTATTTTGACCCAATCCATGTAGGACATTTAGAATATTTTAAGTTAGCAAAAGAACTTGGAGACAAGTTATGTGTTATTGTCAATAGTGACGAACAGGCAAAACTTAAAAAAGGTAAATCATTTATGAATGAACAAGATAGATGTACAATTGTTTTTTCAATAGGAATAGTTGATGAGGTTTTATTAAGTGGAGACACAGATTCTACCGTATGTAAAACAATAGAACAAATGGTTCAGTTTCACCAAGAAGATGGTATAGATTATGAATTTATTTTTTGTAATGGTGGTGATAGAAAAGTATCAGAGATACCAGAAACTGAAGTATGTGTGAGATTAGGTATCGAAATGAGAGATGGTTTAGGTGAAAAAATTAGAAGTAGTAGTGAGATTACAGGAATTAAATGATGAGTATAGTATTTTTTTCAGAGAGTCAGTTTAGAGGAAAAGTTCCAAGAGATTTTGAAAATGCTCGTACAGAGTACGCATGGATGATTGCATTAGATGCACCACATTATCCATTAGGAACAACTTGTAGTATAGAGTATGATTTAGGTATTGTAATTATACCAAAGTCAAATCCAGATGTTGACTTGAGTCATTATAAAAAGTTTTGTAAAAATGTGGCAGTAATGCAAGAAGGCCCACATTGGTATTTCCAAGATTATAATGTACCACAACAATTTTCATATTATAGTACATTGTTAGAGGCAGATTGGGTTTATTGTCATAACGAAAGTGATGTAAAATATTTCATGGGATTGGGTTGTAAAGATGTGAGAGTGATGAGAAGTTTAATGATACCAGATGGTATACCAACGATACAAGAAAAATCAGATGTAACTTTAATCGGTGGTAATATGGTTAGTTGGTATGGGGGATTTGATTCATATATTATTGCACGAGAACTTGATAATCCAATATTTGCACCATCAATGGGTAGAAAACAAGATTTAGAAGATTTAATAGAAGATATACAATATTTACCATATTATAGTTGGAGAGAGTGGATACAAGTAATTTCAGAATACAAAATGGGTGTCCATTTAATGAGAACACATGCAGCTGGGACATTTGCAATGAATCTTGGATATCATGGAATACCAGTTATAGGGTATAAAGGATTAGATACACAAGAATTATTACATCCATTGACATCAGTAGACATTGGAGACTTAGACAAGGCAAGAGATCTTATCGTACAATTAAATGAAGACGAGAAGTTCTATAAATTATGTAGTGAAACAACATTAAAAAGATTCAAAACTTATTATACAGAAGAATCTTGGAAACAAAATTGGGAGAAAACAAATGGCCTCGTTAATACAAATACAGGATGAATTTAATTTTGGTACTGATAAAGGTACTGCTCATAACTACTTAGAACATTATGATAGGTTATTTGATGATTATAAGTCTAAAGAAATTAATATATTAGAGATAGGTATTTTGTGGGGTGAAAGTCTCAAGTTATGGAGTAAATACTTTGAAAATGCAAAAATATATGGAATAGATATCTTCCATAGACAACACAATGGTAGTCTAATTTCTAAAGAAAGAGTACTTGAGAATTTAGATGGACACAATATTCATAATATAGAAAGTGTAAGTTCTTGCAGTGAAGAGGTAGATTTAGAAACAAAAAGAAAAGAATATTTAAATCAGTTTGAAGATGGTTTTTTTGATATCATAATAGATGATGGACAACACAATAGTGAATCACAAATAATGACATATAATAATTTTAAAAGTAAGGTAAGTAAAGATGGTCTCTATATTATAGAAGATATAAAACCAGATGATTATCATTTAGGAAATCTTAAAAAGTTAATTACAAGTATGGAAATAGTTCACCAAGGAAAAGGTGATGATATACTTGGTTTAATAAAAGGGGAAGATATATAGTGAAACCACTATCATTCATAATTCCAAGTAGGAATAATATAAAATATCTAAAATGGTGTTACGAAAGTATTCGTAAAAATCAATCAGTAGAACACGAGATATGTATTGCAGATGATGCCAGTACAGATGGAACATTGGAACAAGTATTAGTTTGGATGAAGAGAGATAAACATATCAAACTTCATGTAAATAAGGGTCCTGAACGATTGGGATTAACTATATTATATGATAAGTTAGTTAATGAATATGCAACTAATGACAGAGTTATATTCTTCCACTCAGATATGTACTTATGTCCAAATGCAGATAAAGAAATTGACAAGTATTTAGAAAAAGGTAAAGTAGTTTCACTTACAAGAATAGAACCACCACTACATCCTGAAGGTCCAGAAAAGATTGTTAAAGACTTTGGTATAGAACCTGAAGAATTTAAGGAAAAGGATTTATTATTTTGGTGTATGCATAATTACAAACCATCACAAGAAACCACAGAGGGAATATTCGCACCTTGGGCAATTATGAAAGAAGACTTTCAATCTATTGGTGGACATGATACTTTATTCACACCACAATCAAAAGAAGATTCAGATATATTCAATAGAATGCAATTGAATGGATATAAGTTTATACAGACTTGGAGAGGTTATGTATATCATATGACATCAAGAGGTAGTAGATTTAATCCATCCGCAGGTGGTGCACCAGGAAAAGATAGTCCAGAATGGGTTGAAACCACTACAAAGAATATGAGAAACTTTATTCGAAAATGGGGAACAATAGTACAACATGATTCTCTAATGAAACCAATAATTTCACATAAATATGACATTGGTATTGTGATTGAGAACTATTGTGATTATAATATACTCTCAAATATAGAACCTTGGTGTAATGATATATTTGTACCAAGTGGTGGTTACATTGGTGAGTACATTAAAAACGAACAACCAAGAACTAAGTATTCTTTAAGAAGAAGAGTACATAGAGATAGAGCATATCCAAAGAATGGTGTTGTGGTTAGAATTGATGGTTCAAAGTTAAACAATAATAATTTTGAATTGATAACTAAACTATCAGATATTATAAGTGATAGTGGTGATTTTGGGACATTTGAATTGGATATATTACGAATTAGAATTACTAATCTTCAAACATTCGAAGAAGAACTGATAGTTACAGAATAATGATTATAGAATTATTTGGAGATAGTTTTATTTATGGTATAGGTTCTGATAAAACAAAAGATGACAAGTTGACAGGAATTGATTATCATTTAACAAACTTAGGATGGAGTGTTAGTAACCATGCACAATGGGGTTGTAATAATAGTGAAATTGTACAAACTATTAATGATATTAAGTTTGAACAAGAGTGTTATGTTGTAGTTGGTATTACTTCACTACTTAGAGAAAATTTACCATTTCTTGGATTTGCATCTTCTTGGGGAAGAAATATTTTAAAAGAAGATAAGGGTGATCACCCAAACCTTACCAATCCAATGGATAATAGATTATGGGAAGATTATTTGGTTCATGGTTATGATACAGAATATTTTAATACTTTATACAAGTTGTTGGTATTAAAAATAAGAAATCAATTAAATACAGATTCAAATGTTAAAGGTTATATATTAGTAAACACGGTAGAAGCATATAAAAAACCCAAGTTTGAAAAAAACTCAAACTATTTATATATAGATGAATCAATTACCGATATGTTATTAAACACAAAAGATTATACCTATTTCGAAAGGGGACTTAATACTCCGTCACATCCAGAATATAATAAAAATTGGACAGAACCATTTGTTAAGGGAAGATCACATCCATCAACTAAAGGTTACGAATTAGTAGCAAAGGACATACATGACATACTTCATAATGCATAAGGAAGAAAAGAAAGAAAACTTAATGTTCAGTAGTAATATATTGGGTGAAGAGAGTTTAGGTTCTTTTTATCCTGAACAAGGTTTTGTTGCATTAAGAAATATGATACATACAAGTCCTGAATCGTTACCTAATTATATTATATTGGATGAAAAAGGTAAACAATATAGTGTTACAGAGTTTCTCGATATTATAGAGAAATTAAAGATAAAAAGAGCTTGACTCGTATAGTAAAAAATTGTTATATTAGGGAGATATAAAAAATGAACTATGATTATTTTGATTATGAAGATTTGGAAGAAGATACATTTCAAGAGAAAGTAAAATCAAAGAAAAAACCAAAGAAAAAGAAAAAAACCTACAAGGAGTTACAGAAGAATGATTCGAAACAAAACAGGATTAATAAAAAGCACCCTTTTCGCAATAGTTAGTATATTTATTATTGGTTGTGAAGATGAGGGTTATGATTATCCAGATTTTAAAATTCAATTAGAAATAGATTTACCACAAGATGATAATGGTTTTTATCATATGACTGCAAATAGAGAATCATGGCAGTCTATAAAAAGACTACAAGGTAGAATCGTAGGTTCAGGTAAAGAATATGAATGGTGGGAAAGAGATGATATTGAAATGTTACATATTGATTGGAAATCCAGTCATTATTGGACAATTGGTGATACACTCGGTTATGTTGTAAAAAGTGGATATACTGATGAATGGCAATATGTAGGTTATGATACAACTTATGTTTACTGGTTTAATGGATTTGAAGTTCCAACCGTAAATCCAGCATCATATCCATCTACAGATCCTGATACTTATGGTGAAATTAATACTATGTTTGCACCAGTTCAAAGTATGATTGGTGATACTATATCAGTAAATGTTTCTTTCACAGATTTTTATTATGACTACCATAATAAAGTATTTAACATAATAGTAGAATGAGGAGAGAGAGTTGAAGTATGTATTAGTGAATAAATTTGATGAGATTGTAACATCGGCAGAACTTGGTAGTGACATTGGTGTTAGTGGTGCAACTACTTATTTTCAAGGTATAAAAAAGATGGAAGATAGAGATGCGTTTAAAAAACTTTGGAAAGTGATGACAAAAGAACAATGGGATACAAGTTTTAAAAATAACCTACAAGATAGACAAATGGAAAAGATGAAGTATGAATGGTGGAAGAGTGAAGAAACATATCTTGATGTTGATGCACCTATAACGAAGAGTGATGCAAGTTGAAATAGATTTACATAATTGGAAACACGAAGATGTCGAAGACAAATTTATTAATTGGGTTTTATTACAATATAATATGGGTAACTTTCCAATAAAAGTCATTACAGGTAATAGTGAAAAGATGAAGAACATAGTGAAAGAAGAATGTTTGAAGTACGATTTTAATGTAGAACCATCATGGGATGGTAATACAGGTGTAGTAACTATAATAGAATGAAAAACAAAATAATAAAGTGGTGGAAAAATATAACTTTGGTAATGGCATTACCATTGATGATAACCAATAGTGTATTAGATTATTATTATGGGTGGGAATCAAGAGTGTTAGAAAAAGAAACACAGAAGATTGAGAAGATAAAAGATGATGCATTCAAATATCATTCACATCACTTCTTAGATAGTTATTATGTTACAAAAGATTCTGATGGTAATACAATTAAGATACTTGAACACGAAAAGGGTGAGATAATTATACCAGATAATTTGGGATGGGATTTCCTAACTCAGTATGATGAAACACCACAAGAAAAGGTTGATAATGTATTAACCAAAGTATTTAAACCAATACAGAATGTAGTGGGTAAAGTTACAAGTTGGTTCAAGTGGCATCTATGGGAAAAGTGGATGGAAAGAAAGAAAAGAGAAGATTTGATTGAGAAAGGAATAAGAGGTTAAACAAGGAGTTATACTATGGAGTTAGATAAAACAAAAACAATTGTTGCACTTGCAATAGGATGTATCACACTAATGGGAACTGCATTTTCAGTAGATGGTAGATATGCTAAAGCGAATGATATACAACAAGTACAAGAGAAAGTCAAGAAAGTAGAAACAAGACTTGATAATAAGATACTCAAGGATAGAGCAAATCTAATCCAAGAGAGGATATGGAAGTACGAAGATAGGTATGAGGGTAGAAAAACACCAGATACCATTAAAGAGGTAATTCGAGAATTAGAAAAAGAGTTATCTGATATTAACAAGAAATTAGATAAAGGACAAGAAAAATGATTGAACCAGTATGGGTAGCATTTGGATGTGGATTATTCATTGGTAGTGCATTAGGTGTATTACTATTCGCATTGTTTACTGCAGGTAAAGCAGGTGATTATGAATCTGAAATAAGAGATTTAAGAGTACAAAGACAACTCTTAAAAGAAGAAATCTTCAGATTATCAAAAAGAGGTAAACCACAACCACGCAAAAGATATAAACAGAAAAAAAATTACCACACAGGTAAACTATATAAACCTAAAAAGACAAATTAAGTTATAATTTTTCTGATTTTTATTGGTAGTTTTTAATATATATACTATTTATGTATAGTAATTAAACTAACTCGGAGAAACCTTTTGAATCAAGCAGATAAAAAAGAATTTGAATTAATTCACAATAAGATTGACAACATTACACAATCTATTGAGGATATGAAGACAGAAATGGATAAAGCACATCAAGAAGTGTCCACAGATATCAAATTTGTTAAAGAGAATTTATTTAATCCTCACGAGGGTTTATGGGCAGAAACAAAGTTAAATTCACAATTCCGACACGATACTAAAAAATGGAGATATCCAATCGGTACAGGATTTATTGCACTTGCATTAAAACACATTTGGGATATGTTCTCAAAAGTGTAACAATATGAACAAGGGTGTGACACTTTTATGTCTCAAAATAAGACACCAATAAAAAATCTTATGTATAATAAAAATACCATTCAAATTTGAGTGGTTTTTTTATGCCTATAACTTCCACAATAACTTAACTTAAAAATAAATTAAATTATTTTTTCAAAATGACGCGGTTTGGTATGCTTTTTGTAACATATATAGTATATGAACAACTAATATAGGAGAAAACTAATGTTCAAAAACATAATAAAAACACTAAAAAATCGTAGGGGAAACTCTCTTGCGGAATTCGCAGTTACTACTGCAATGATGGCAACTCTCGCTACAACTGCCGCACCTAAGTTCGGACAAGTTGGTGCAGGTGCAAAGGAAAAGAAAACAATGGCAAACATTGATAAAATTCTTACCGTAGCTAATAACTTTTATAACCAAACATTATCTGAAGAGGGTAAAGGTAGATTCCCAGGACAATCCAAATATGATTCACAAGTAGGTGGAATTGGATTAACTGAGGGAACATCTACTGATGAAACTCTTGAGGCATATGTTGAAACTATACTTGATAATAAAGTATCATATACATCTGAGTTAGGAGAGTTCGTTTATGTATTCTCTACTGCAACTGATGACGATGATGCACTACAAGGTGGTTGGATGAATCTTGAAACATCAGTATCATATGATTCAGATGGTGCACTTGATTTCAAAAAAGATTTTGGTAATCAAGGTATCAAATCACCATTTCAGGATGGTTCATATTGTTACTTAATAATACCTGGTAGTGGTAGTGGTTCATCTGCACAAGCACCAGTTATTGTGGTAATGGACACAGAAAATCCATCTAAACTACATAAAACTTTAGTACCTTAGAAAATAAGTTAACCCAGTACACCGAAAGGAAAATAAAATGAAGAACATAATCAAAAACACATCAAAGGGATTCACATTGATTGAATTAGTAATGGTAACAATCATATTAGGAATCTTAGCAGCCGTTGCAATACCGAGATATCAAGAAACGGTTGATAATGCAGAGGCAGCAACAGAGAAAGCATTTGTTGATATGATATGGGCTGGATTAGAACAACAGGCAAGTGAAGAATTACTTCAGACTGGAGTAGAATCTTGGCCTCACAATCCACTATCAGTAATTGGTAGGAGTCGTAATATTACATTAACAATGTATGATGGTGTTCCCGATGAAGATGGTGAATGGCAATTCAGTTTGGATGCAATAGGTGAACCAGCAGTATTTCATCACAGACGAAATGATGAAATCTATTACTACAAATACGATTCAACAACATTTGAATTAGATGAATTACCTACACTTTACACACAAGATTAATGACATTTAACGAAATACTGGAATACATACTCATCACAGCAATAATAGTTGTGATGAGTTTTGTGTTTTTCTATGATAAAGAAGATGTCGTTGATATCAGAGAAGAACCTACAATGGAAGAGTTTTATGCTTTTCCATTACAGGCATGGATGGATACTGATATAAAAGGTGATATAGTTAAAGTTCGTTATCTTGTAGATAGAGAAAATACAAAGTTATATATGTTTGATAAGTGGGGTTCAATAGTACACAAACAACACATATCATTAAGTCCACACAAGGATGGTAGAGAACGAGTAGAAACTTATGTGTGGAAGTTGTATAGAACAGAGTGGACAGATAGAATTGGTGCAGGACAATATCAAATAGTTGTAGGAACAACTTATGATAAACATGGAGATTCAGTTGAGATTACTATACCTTAGTTTACTAACAATATTATATTCACAAGATTCATTAGATGTAGATTTAGATTTAGAAAACTTATGGGAAACACACATATGGGAAGAAATAGAAGATATTGTTGATGTTTACTATGAAGTGGAACAAGTTACAGCAGTTGCAGGTGTTCGAGGTGCAGAGGCAGAAGATGAAGCATTAGAACATTTATATTATAGAAAATCTATGAAAGGAATTGAACTAATAGATTTACAAAAGGCATATGGAAAGTTATATAACAAACGAGATAGTATCAAAGATACTCAAGAACTGAAGAAAGTTAACACTTATCTTAACTATTTAAGAAATAAAATACAAAATTCGTAAATATAAAAAATTAACTTTCTATTTATACTTGATAGTTCTCAATGAAATAGAACTTACGGACCCGATAGTAAAATCAAGGAAATAAGAATGCGACTCTTATGTTTATTACTAATGGGCTCATTGATGGCCCAAGACTCTCCAGAGAATCAATATCCTAAAGCAATAAAACCATTTGAACTTTATAACTATGACCTTCCATACTTTGTTAGAAATCTTGTAGGAAGAATGGAAATACAATTTGAAATAAATGAAAGTGGTGAAGTAGAAAATCCAATAGTATTGGATACATTTAATGTCAAATTAAATGAAGTTGTACTCGACAAAGTAAGACAAACTAAATACATACCAGCACTACAAAATGGTGTCCCCGTTAAGGTAAGATATAGATTACCTATAGTATTTAAGTGAAATAAGAAGTAGGGAGTAGAAATATTCCCTATTTTTTAATAAAAAAGCTTGACATTGGCCAATAGTTTTCGTATATTAATGTGTAATGATAATGATGATAAGGATAAATTAAGAAATGAATATGGGAACTTTTGCAATAGGTTGTATGAACTATGAACTGAATAGGAATAATGGTAATTTACCAGAACACGATATTGAGTTTCAAGCAGAAACTAATATTGGGCCAGTATGGAACAATGATAAACCATTAACACGACAAGAACAGAGAGAAGCTCTTGAAGAAGATGGTAGAATGACTCACAATGAGATTGAGGATTGGTTAGATTCTTTAGAAATGTAAAAAAGACCTTGACTTGTATAGTAAAAATGTTGTATATTCAAGTATGAATAAAGGGACAAAAATTATGAATAAAAAAACGGTTATATTTGACTTAGATGGTACTCTCGCTAATATCGATATTAGGAGAGACAAGTCTACTAAGGTAAATGGTAAACTTAATTGGGACTTATTTGCCGCACCTGATTCTATTTTGAATTGGGATAAACCAAATCTTCCTGTAATCAAGATGGCTCAACTTTTCAAATCTGATGGATTTAGGATTGTTATCTTTTCAGGTAGGAATGATAGAGGTTTCTTCGCGACTAAAGATTGGTTGGCGAGACACAATGTTCCATTTGACTTATTGGTTCTTAGACCAGATAAGTTTCAAGATAAGTCTTGGCCGATTGCCGATGGTAATCCTGCAACTTTCGATATGAGGTATATGCCTGATGACATCTTAAAGAAAAAGATGTTAGATACTTTTGTAGATATTGATGATGTCTTTCTTGTAGTTGACGATAGAGATAAAGTTGTAAAGATGTGGAGAGACTTAGGACTTAACACTTTCCAAGTAGCACCAGGTGATTTCTAATTTGAAATGTACTGAATGTGATAAAAAGATTGGTGATAGAAGATATCATCTGGGTTACACGGATTGTTTAGATTGTAGTGATACTGAAAAGTATTCTGCACACCAAGTCTATCCACATAAAACTGGTGGTTATGTACAACCTATAAGTTCTACCAAAAAGAACCATTTAACTTCTATTGATAGAAGAAGTAAGAATAGTGGTGGTAGAGTTGCCAAGGGTGTTTATGTAGATAATAGTTGGGATAGATACTTAAAAGAACTTGAGAATCCTAAACCTAAAAAAGTTTCTACATATGTTCCACCTAAAGTAAATTATAATTTTAGGAGTTATGATCGTATGAGAAAACCTATAATAAACTATTATAATAAAGTTGGTTATGAACCAGTTATGGAACATCTAAGAAACATTTTCAAAAAGAATGTAATCGCAATGTCTACAATGACAAGATTACAAAATGATGTAAATAACTTACAATTATTACCATCAAGACTAAGAAAAAAAATAATTAAAAATAATTGAAGAAAGTGCTTGACTCGTATAGTAATTTAGTGTTATATTCA
>CENI01041342.1_pt1 | contig 25795 bp, 42 predicted proteins | sample 530161 | NCBI WGS metagenome assembly CENI01 (sample SAMEA2591107, study PRJEB7988) | marine metagenome | isolation source: saline water (ENVO:00002010), including | reverse complement strand
TGCCCGAGCTGTCGATAACCAACGCATCAGCTGGAGCACTGGTATTAATATTTAAACCTTCAACGAGTTGAGCTTTAGTTTGACTCATTACAACGAATACCGCGCCCTAGATATATCTATTTTATAGGAGTACACCATCAAACACGATTGAAACAAAAATCAACGTGCCAAACAGAGAAACACCGACTACTGTTGATTCGCTCCCTCGTAGCACCATGAAATCACCCAAGCCTCAAATCAGTAAAGGGGCACTTGACAAATTCGGCTACCTCGAGCTTGTCGAGCTGCACAACGATCTCGAAGAATGGATGGAGGTCTGGGAACAGAGACTCGAGCAGCTCCAGGATGAAATCATAAAGCGTCTTGATGACCGCTTTAATAAAAAATGAACATCATCACGCAAAGCAAGTGGGACACTCGTTTCCTGAAGCTTGCCCACGAGGTCGCCAAATGGAGTAAGGACCCCAGCACAAAAGTCGGCTGCGTACTTGTCAAAGGCAAGAAGGTCGTCAGCCTGGGATACAACGGTCTTCCTATGGGCGTCGAGGATACTCTTGAACGCCTTACAGACCGTGACCTTAAGTACGAAATGACAGTCCATGCAGAGGTCAACGCTGTTACAACTGCTGCATTACATGGTGTCAGCACTAACGGCGCTACTGCGTACGTCACTTTCCATCCATGCAGTCGCTGTGCTGCTGTACTTATCAACGCTGGTATTTCAACCGTCGTTGTTTCAGCGCACACCATAAAGTGCGATCGGTGGCTCGACAGCTTCCAAATTGCCGCACAACTACTTAATGAGGCCGGAATCGGCCACGAAATTGTAGACCCTGAAAACTAATGAATCTCATCACTACCACTGCGAAGTTCATCGGACCCGCTCAAACCGAGAGCGGTGTTCGTTGCATGCACCTTGAAATCCAAAACCAAGGGGCCAAGGCGCTGCCGGTCCCGATATATCTCATCCCAACCAGGGCTGCTGGTGACACCTTTGTCATTGATGCCTATGAACAAGGAACCAACCTGCTGTTCACGGGGCGGATGTATCCAGGCAAAAGCGATCACAAAATGTACATCGCTCCAACGACACCACTTCAAACTGTCGCTGCCGATACATTGGTAAACCAAGTGCAGGCTGCTGGTGGCGTCGGCTTCATCGCTGAGCAGCGTCGCGAAGATCTTTTCAGTTGCGGAATGCTTTGCAAGGCTCCAGCGCAGAAGCTGGTGAATTTTACCTGGGATGACAGCGTCCCACTTCGGTTAGATGCATGGGGTGATGATGCAGTTCGCTTCCGTAAGTTGATCTTCAAGGGCCGGCAAATGGCCATCGGTGGGCGCCTGAAGTACGAGTCTTGGCTAGGTAAAGATGGTGAAACCCGGACGGCCTACAAGGTTCAAATTCGTGGTGGTATATACACTTTCTTCGGTAAGAACGCTCCTGAGAAAGCGGCTGCGAAGGTTGAACCCCCAGTCCGATCTGCGCAAGAGACCGTAATCCCCCAACCGGTCCCTAAGGGTGACGAAATTCCATTTTGATTTTATGGCGCCGAATCGAAGGCGGCGCTAGTTTCATATCACGAGGGGGAGCTCTGGGTAACCAGAGCTTTTTCTCTGTACCTACCGTTGAACCTTATGTCAATCCTTGACCGCTACCTGAACACTGAAAAGTATCAGGGTGTGATGCGTGAGCTTGCCATCGCACAAATCCTGAACGAGAAGAACAAGCCCGGTCTTTTCATCAAACAGAACGCCCTTGACCGTTGTGGGTTCACTGGCGAAGCTGAAGACTTCCCGAATGCGGAAGCCAACTACGAGCATGTCTTTAACACCGGAGACACCGAGAAGGGAATGTTCTTCAAAACACCCCGGATGTTGATCATCCACGGCGGTAATCCGAAGGACACCACCTTCATCGAAAACTCGAAGAACAAAGGTGAGATCGTAGGGATTTACCCGCGAGACAACTTCCTGTATGACGATTGGGAGGAGCAGAACCCTGGTCAGCCCTGTCCTTACAAGCGTCGCCGCTTAATCCTAATGTACCTCGTAAACGAGGAAGGTGTCGCTACACACAAAAAACCGTTGATCCTTTCACTGCACGGCGGCGCATCTCGTGAGTTCGTCACTGCATATGGACGTTTCCTTGAGCAACTCGAGGGTGCTTTCAGTGACAATTACAACCTGAAGAGCGCCACGGGCTTCGATCCTAAACAAGCTGCTGCTGCCATCTTCACTCCAACCTTCGGGACCGTGATGTACGGCGAAAAACAAAAATCTGCAATTGCAGTGCCTAAAATCTGGAAAGAACCGACCGCTAAAAACCTCGAGGAGTTCTTCCCAGTGAAAGGGGACGACATCGATTACATCGAGGAAGTGCACCAAACAGTGACCATGGAGGTCTACTGCGCCAAATTCTTCAAGCAGTGCGAGAAGGAGATTGGCATCAATGCCATCGCGCCTGGTGTTGACTTAAGCAACCTCACGCTTCCTGTTCCTGAAGGATCCGGTGGCATTCGTGCCATGCTGTCTGCTAGAGACGAGACCGGAGCTATTGAGGGTGGGCTGAAGTAAAATTTGTTTGGAATCTTTAACAGATTCTCTTACATAAAGTGCGGAGACTGTGGTAGGTCTCCGACAACACATGTGGTCCAAAACTTAGAAGTGCAGGCTGTCTTAAGTTCAGTCATAAGCGGGGGTGAAAACCCTCGTTTTTTTCCGCAGTTTCTCAGCCTTGTTCAAGATCTCAAGCGCCTCCTCACGGGTGGTGCAGAGCTGCGCCTTGGACTGAATCTTGGCGTACTTCTTTGAGTACTTACTTGGTTTCATCATTTAGGAATCCCTGTAAAGCCATGGTTTCGTATTGAACGAGACGCTTACATAAACCACGAATTGCAGCTTGTCTTGCAGTGGCAATTTTCACGAGCTTCTTTGCAGCCTCACGTAACTCTTCTACGTTTGTTGCTGCATCAATCTCTTTGTGCATACGCAGCTCTAAAAACTCATCTTCCATAGTTTTTGAAATATCTAACTCCTCAAATGGGATTTCGATCACCGCAAACTCTTCAGACATTTAGCTTTTTACATATTGATAATTCTAACAATGGGTGCAATATGTTAAGCACAAGAGTTTAAATTGTCTTCATGAAATCTTTTCTATTGACAGACCGCAGATGGTGGCTATCATCTGAATATCTTTTTTAACTCCATGGCAGTCCTGAAGTCGTCCAACAACATCCAAACGATTGAAGCGACTCCTAAGAAAACGTCGATCGGTCATGGGCGTCGCAAGCGTGGCTCTTTTAAAATCCGAGGACAGAAGCCTTATCGCGGTCAAGGGAAGTGACTCAAGAAGGCTGCTTCATGCCTCTGAAGGAAAAAGCGGTCGAGGTTCCTGCTTACATCAAATGGTTGATCAACGAAAAGCCAGATTGGCAAGAACACTTTTCGTTTCAAGCCTTCCCAATCCCGCTGGAATTCATTGACATTGAGCCTGCTCTCAAGAAATTAGATCAAGTCTGGCGGATTAGTCGGTTAGGTCTGCTCCGTATAGAAAGTATGACAGTCTACGACTGGCATGTGGATCAAGAGCGCGAGTCCTGTGTCAACCTCCTATACAGTCTCGATAACAACAGTCACACACTATTCGGAACTCAACGAGATCAGCTCAACAAGGACGTCATTGAGCTGAAGTATGAACCAGACACTTTTTATTTGTTTAATAATCAGGTAGAGCACACCGTCATCAACCTCGACGGTCCACGCTATCTTTTCTCTCTTTATTTTGAAGAAGAGAAAAACTACCACTCCCTAAAAAAACTGATTCATGGCTGATCCAAAAAGTTACCAAGAGATCCTGCAAGATCAGAAAATGATCGAGGAGCTGATTGACCTTCCTAATACCGATGACGAGGAGAAGGAGGAGCTAGCCATGCTTTGGCGTGACTTAAAAAGCCGTGAAGCTTACAAGTTTGACGCGATCATCGGCGTGATCAAAGAATGCGACAACTGCATTCATCAGTTTACTAAGGAGATGGATGATCTTCGAGGTACTGTCGACTACTGGAAATCGAAGCGTCAGAATGTTATCAACATCATTAAGGCAGCCTATCAGACTCAATTAATAAGTGCGAAACCTACTGGTCTTAGGTATCAAGCAACTATTAAAAATGTTCTACCAAAAGTTAAGGACAACTTTGATAAGTGGAGTGAAGCTGACCGACAAAAATTTGGTATTAAAAAAACAATCGTTGTGGAAACTATTCGCGACGGTGACGTAATTAAAAAGCGAGAAGATATATATGCAGATAAAGAAGAGTTGCGTCAAGTACTGATGGATAATCCTTCAGTGGCACCAGATGAAGCACAGCTTGTCAGGAGAGTCTCACTCTCATATGGCTATCGTAAACGTTTGCAAAAAGGCGTGTGATGCCTCTTGACCTGACCGAAATAGCCGATAACCTACGACTGTCGCACATCGAATCAGTTGGCGTACCTACACTGCACAAAACTTTCAGCGGACACCTACGAGGCGAGGATTAAGGATGAGTATGACTTCGACAAAAACTTCAGAAAAAAATGGAACTTCTCCCTCGACATCAAAGGAAGGTTCGACATTCCTGAAGACCTTCTTGGACAACTTGGTTGGAAAGATAATGATTTACTGGAGTGGTTCGAAACTAGGCCTGAAGAATTTCTTCTAGTTAAAATTGTTAAGTAATGAACAAAAACAAACGTCAGTCCTACCTCGACATGATCGAGGCAGCAGCTAAAACACAAGAAAAAGAACTCTCTTGGATAAGCAACCTTTACCATAAAAGGCTGATTGAACTTGAGGAACAAGTAAGTAACTATGACCAATGGGTACAATCTCGAGATAAACACGCTTGAGGATGGCCGAGTGCACGTTTGTGTGACAGAAGACGGCTTCAGCACATGCGCAATAGTCAGCTCTATCCATCTGGCCCCTGATAAAGGACGGCAGCTACGTGCATCTATTCAGAGACAAGCAATCAATGCAATGTTGGAGTGATTCAGGATTAGGGTAATTAAGCTTGTACCGTTGTTGCACCCTCAACGATGAGGCAAACTAAAAAATTTAAGTATCGCGGCGAAAAGTCGGAGATTCTTGACTCAATCATTCACGAAGGATATGAGATCAAGAGTCTTAAACACGGGAACACCGGACACATTCTCTATAAATTTCCCAGCAAAATCCATGCTTGGGAAATGTGCTGGACAATGGATCTACAGACAGCAAAGTCTGGGGTCACAAAGTACCTAGCAAAGCACAAAGAGTAAGAGTCCCGTAGAATCAAACCTAGATAAAATTAGGCAGTGAAAGTGGTGCGTCCGGTAATGGCTGACCTCATGGATGACTTAGCAATGGGCATCCATGAGTATCTCTTGGAGATCGCAACTAATTATGGCGGGTCGTACTTCGTATTGATCCCTGTTACTGAAGTGGTCAAAAAGTTCGGTCGTAACCACCGCACCATCCAACGCCGGATTCAAGCCCTTAAAGATGAGGGAATTCTTGTCCCTGTCATCAAAAGGCAAACCATCACCCTTTACGAGGTCAAAGACCTGGAGGATCAGGCATGACTGAACAACCGAATAGTGAAAAAAATCTGGAGATCATTAACTTTCTGCTGTCATCGTTTACCGATAATGGCAAATCTCTCCGTGCGTTCACAACAAATCCACAAGAACAAGCCATAACCATTCTGACAGCTGGCTTGTTGGCGAACAGCAAGCTGATGATCAGCCCTGAAGATGCAATCAAATCGGCTTTTGACATTCATTCGAGGATTCAAAAACACGTAAGTAAGTTCCAATCGATGCAGTTTCAAGCTAACATCGAAGATTGCTTTCAAGAAAGGCCTCCCGAAACCGATCACTACTGAGATAGGGGCGAAGATTTAGTAGCCGTATTCTCCTCACAACTGCAACAGTGACTTGTTTAATTATCGGTCTGACGGTGATACCCGCCTAACCATTAATGGGTCGCGTCATTACAAAACACCGTATGGGGCTCTACCTTCAGTAACGACAATCCTGTCGGCCACTGGTGGAAATAAGGCTGCACTTGAGCGGTGGGCTAAGAAAAATCCAGGTGGCAGAGAGGCTGCCGCTGCTCGTGGCACGAAAGTACACTCCTTGATGGAGGAATTTTTGCTTGGAATAGAACGTGATCCTATAATCGATGATCCTGAGATCTCGTCTTTTTGGGAGGGTCTACCCCAAAATCTTGAAAAGTTGGAGAATGTTATCTGGGCTGAGAACCCTGCAAAGCCTGGTGATTTTGGTTGGACAATGGGTGGTGACGGTATCTCACGGGTGTGGCATCCCGGTGTCAATGAAGAACAAAAATGGGGCTGGGCAGGTGCTCCTGACATCGTGGCTGAGTACAAAGGAAAGATTGTTCTTGGTGATCTGAAAACAAGTAATGGCCCCTACTACTCGAAATGGCCTGGTCCTGAGACGCCAAAAAATCAGTACGGCATGCAACGGGCCGGCTTTATGAAGTATCAAAAATGTCAACTACAGCTTGCCGCTTATGCCTTTGGACTCGAGCACACAGTCAACATCAAACCTGAACTGTTCATGACCTTCGTGTCGACGCGAGAAATAGTGCAAGTTTTCGCAATCCAAGCAGGCACAATCGAGAAGTACAAACAGAAGTGGCTTGACACAGTCGAGAAGTACTACTCAGAGATTCTCCCTGCTCAGAAAGCAGCAGAACTAGAAATGAATGCAGCAGAAGATTAGGACTAACTTAAAAAAAATTTTTGTCAATGCTTATGCTGACTTATTTGAATTAATGTAAACCTACACGAAAACTGGAAAACTTTCGGATAACCGGTTTTCAGAACTCTTCTGACTCGCTAACCTGTGTCCGGAGCATCCAAAACCACGGAATAGAACTAGTGCCCACCGCCGCTCCTGAGCAAAATCGCCCCGATCGACACACCGCTCCGGGAGAAATTAATCTTGATTTCATCCCGCAAGACTGGGCTCTGACGCCTTTACGGGAGAAGAGAGCTTATACACCTGGCTGGACCTCTAAGCCTTTCTCAGTTGACCAAATCCGTAGTGAATTAGAAGAAGGACGTGCGACCGGAGTCGGACTTATATCCGGACAGTGGTCGAATGAAGGTGGTCTGGTTTGGGTTGATATTGATGGACCTGAAGCGATCCCAGTTCTCGAAGAGCGGGCAGGTGGACCTCTAGATGCAATATTTCCCAACACACTGACAATTTCCTCAGGAAAAGAGGGTCGCCAGCGGATGCTTTACAGCGTCCCAAACTCAAAAATTGGGCTTATCCCAGACAAGGCCACGATCAAAATCGGTGTGCCATCATTCGAGATCCTTTTTAGGTCTCGTCAAGGTGCCCTCATGGGTGCCCACCCTGAAACAGAGGGATACTACACAACAACTCATGGTGGGTTTGAGTTCGCTAAAAACCCTCCTGAGCTGCCTGAATGGCTCTACAACGAGATCCAAAAGGCATTCCCTATCAATAAGTATCGCAAACCTGTTACAAGCGGAATATGCACGCAAAGCATCAATCTGACGTACGAGGAAGGGTCAACTTATCACCAGGAAGAATCTATTGCTGAGGCAAGAATCTACCTCGATCACCTCAGTATTGAACGTGCTGCAGATTATGAGGAATGGCTTGCTGTAGGCATGTGTCTGCACCAAGTTGATGATCGCCTTATTGAAGACTGGATCACATGGTCTGAAAAAGCACCGAACTTTGAGAACGGTGTCTGCGAACAGAAATGGCGATCTTTTGAAAGAGTCCCTGGTGGGCCAAGCCCCGAAGGTTCTCGTGGATTGCACTCTCTCAGGGCTAAGGCGAAGGAAGATGGATATATCGAACTTGGCAATTATGTCGTTGAGTCGCCAGAGACTCTCGTCAAGAAAGCACAAGAATTCTTCTCTGATAAAAGCGAACGTATGGGCGAACACGACGTAGCAGAACAAATTCTAGAAAGCATCATTGGCTTCCCTAACAGGGGTATGCGCGAAGAAATCGAGGAGCGCAAGAAAAGTGAGCGGCGCCCCAAAAACCCCCCTAGCTCTGAACTTGCGGAATACGCTACCGAAATGGTAATTCAGTGCGGCTGGCGCTTCGATCCGCGATACGAAGTTTTCATGTTCTACCAGAAAAATAAAGGGGTCTGGAGACGTGAAGAATATAAGCATGAGTACAAGCACTTTATCCAAGATCTGTTTGTACGAGAGCGTATTCCCCTCCCAAGTGGCTTCAACAATACCCTGCTGAATGATGTGGTCAGCCTGACCCAGGCTTACATCAGCCACACCTATTGGGATGACGATGACGATCGTTTGGCCTTCACAAATGGTGTGCTTGAGGTCTCATCAGGAGAATTTTTAGAACATAGCCCTGAGCACTACATCACCTGGGGTCTGGACTTTGACTATGACCCTTACGCAAGTCCAGGACCAATCATTGACTGGCTTCTACGCACTCAGTACGGAGACAATGACCGTGTGCAAGTGCTTCGTGCATGGTTGAAATCCTGTCTTGTCGGTCAAGGTCACGAGATTCAAAGATTTCTCGAGCTCATTGGTCCCGGCGGAAGAGGCAAATCTACCTTCGCAAACCTCTGCTGTGCCTTGGTTGGCGCTCGTAATTACGCCAGTACAACGCTCAACCAACTTGAGCAATCCCGCTTTGAAGTTGCATCGATTAAGGGCAAACGTCTCACCTTGATCAACGACTCGGAACGTTACGGAGGATCTGCACAGATCTTCAAAGCTCTGACCGGCGGCGATAACCTTCGTTTTGAGGAAAAAAATAAAAATGTCGGCGAACCTTTTGTCTATACCGGAATGGTCATGGTCTGCGCCAATGAACCAATCCAAACTACAGACAACACCTCTGGACTCACCCGTCGCCGCCTGACCGTAGAGTTTAATCGCTCCCTCTACAACAAAAACTCCGAAGCAAAGGAGATGATCAAGGTCGATAACGGGATCGTAAAAGGCTTATGGAAGGATTGCATACCTGGTTTAGTGAACTGGGTTCTGCAAATGACCGATCAGGAAATGAAAGAATACCTTTTAGATACTTATGAAAAAGCGCCTTCTTTGCGCCGTGTCCGCAATGAAATTATGCTCAACAGCAACAACTTAGTTGAGTGGCTACAATCTGAAGTAGTAGAAGATGAAAGCGTAGTCACCCCTGTTGGTAAAAAAATACCTGCCGCTAAAGATGCACAAGAACGTTACTGTAATAGCAATTTTCATTTATATGCTAGTTATGCATCTTATTGTGAAGATACGGGTTCTAAACCTGTAGGGCAGAAACGTTTTATTACACTACTGCTTGACTGCTGCAAAAACCAACTCAGCATCACTAACGTCAGGCAATTCACAAAATTAGGTAAACCTTTTATAAAAGGTATTGCTTTGCGCAATGCTGACAATAAATTTAAGAACAACCCTACTATCCTGCCAGAAAACCTCGCCAACTCTACTAATGCACCAGGATGAAAAGGCTAACTGGCAGAAAATTAAAGACGCTATGGAAGCAAACGGAACCACAGAAAACGATTATTACTTACGAGCCGTTGCCATATGCAGTGACAAAAAAGACCCTGTCATGCAAATCTCTAAGCTAAATATATTTAAATCGAAGGCGGACTAAATACGTTGCCGTATTTCTGTTTCAATTTGTTTATACTTTGTTGAAGAAGAATTCCTTTTGGTGTTCCACGATAGTATTCGATAACTTTTTCGGAGCGCTCCCGATCGGATGGCATATACCCAGGACTACCTGCAATTTGCATCTGTTCTATTAAAGGCTCACCTAAAGATTGTTCAGACTGATAAGAAACTGAACCCCCTGGAATATCAGTGCCTTGCTCTCCGTAAAAGCCTCTTTTCTTCATATAGCCGCTCAGAAATGAGTTGCCGTTACCATTTGCCATCACGGCTGGAAAATCATTGTCACCCATCGTCAGATACCTGCTCTCTGAAGATAACCTTCAAGAAAGGTCTTACCCGGCTCTTGTGAAACAGCGTTCATAGGGTTGGTTTTTTCAGCTGCCTTGATGTTGGCCTCAGCGTAAGGAGCACTGACAGCCTGGCCTTGTGTGGCATAACCACCGGGTAGCTTCTCTTGGCGACGTGGATCACCTAGTTCAGCGTTCATATCAAGACCCTGTGGGTCAAATCCTGCGGGGTTGTACATCATGATTAGTTAAAGTAACTTCCAAGTTTTAATTTCAAAAACTCTTTTTCAAAATCCTCATTCTTGGCCGGGGAAATGTCGAACTCTGTAGGTGATTTAGAAATTGAACTTCCCGCTCCATACTGTTTCTGTTGTTCGAATGATCCAGCTGTTTCACCTCTTACAGCAGTACCAGTGTCAGTGGCAGGGTTATCTACAATCCTCTGCTGGTTTTTTTGATACAGGCGCTGAGCAAGCATGGGGTTTTCTTTCGCCCATGCCTGCAATGCAGTGCCTTTTTCTAATTTGACATTACCAGGCAGATCAGCAGTAGCAAAATAATCTTGGATTGCATCCTGATTAACACGACCCAAAGCACTTTGTGATGCGTACATCGATGCAATGTTGGTATCTGTCTCAGGTGCCCGGAGCTGATTCCCTAGTTCCTGCATTGCAGATGCATCTTTAGGCGCATCTTCACCTCTTGCTCCTGCCCCAAAAACGTAGTCCATTTCAGGGGTTTGGAAATAACGCTGGTACTGGCCTTCAAGAGTGTTGTCAAATGACCGTGATGGAGAATTTGATTTAACTTCAGGTGTAACTTCAGGTATAACTTCAGATTTCGGGCTTTCGTTAAGTTCTCTTAATTCTTTGAAAGGCAGCCCAATAATATACTCACCCACAAAATCAACAGCCCTCTGGAAAAAATCATTACCCTGTTTCCCCCTCGAGGCGCGACGGGATTCATTCAGCCGTCTACGATTCTCCTGATAGGTGCTCACTTCGCAAAAATATCCTTTATACAATAGTAACACTGACTAGCAGATCGATGGAACTTATCAAAACTTTCCCGAAAGGTTCGACTGTTATGTTGATGCATCAAGAGTTCAATACCATTGAGTACAGAACATGTTCTCCATCCGGTGGTTTGTGTACTTACGACTCATGCATTGATCGTGCGCTGGAATTAGCTCAGGTATATGACGACTATTACAACCACAAGCCCGCTAAAACGTTCGACGAGAGTATTAATTTCTAGAGGGTGGTCGCCAAAATTCGCTGGCCTCATCGCTGAAATGCACTGCGGCACAGCAGGTTTGACCGGTTATCTACCAAACATAGTTTTAGAACCGGGTTTTTATTTAGACGTATAGGAAAGGGGTCTAGGTGATTGTGAGATAAAAAATGAACGCACAATGACCTAGGCCCCCTCTCTATAAAAAGAACTTAAAAGATGCTTTTAAATTTATCTTTGGTAGATAAACCGAGATCCATTGACATGACTTGGCTCTGCCATTAGGGTTTGCTCCTGCAGACCTTCCCCCTAATGGAAACCCTTGAATTCTTCCGCAGCAATGGTCTGATTCCACCAGACGTCGTGGTCTTTGCAAAAGCTTTTCAAATTTTCATGAGGTTGGTGGGCAAGGACGCTTGCTGGGACATCAGTAAGTCCAGGCACAGCATTTTTTCCGGGTTCGTGAACAGCAAGCGAAACCACCTGTTTTATAAAACTTTGGACGCCAGGCCTTTTATATTGGCCATGGTCGGTAAGTTTCCCGATGAAATAAATCGTGTGATTGTCAGGAAGCACTCATGCAATTGCAAGTACTGCTTAAACCCTTCTCACTACTACTACGGGACAATGGCGGACGTACGCCTAGAAACGAATCAAAGGAAAGGTGACTCTCTCACTCCTGAGGTTGTCGAAAAGATACGCACAGCTGACGAGTGGCTTTCAAGCAAAGAGATATCCAGGCGTCTTAAGATTCCTTATCAGAGGGTGAGAAAGATACGTGTTGGAATCACATTCGATTCTCTGCAAAAAAAAGACCAACCCTTTACCCTCAGCAAAGGTTGGGAAACGCTGGATGAAGTCCTTCAGCAGCTCTCGTCCAGTCATCCTGACGAGGTTCGTCGCTACGAGCTCGACTACCACATGACAAATGAAAAGGAGTGCCCCTGGCACCGACACGGCACCAAGAAACATAAAGGTCGCTTCGGCCATATGGGCGAATGCCTGGATTGCCTCGAGGAGCTCAAGAAGGGTCGCTGCACCGTCGATGTCACTAAGTTCGATTATCGCTGGTATTGGACCGTTAAACGTTTCTGGGACCAGGTTGACGTACGCGGTCCAGATGAGTGTTGGCCTTGGCTAGGCGCTACCAAGAAAGGCGGCACGGAATCCGTCGCCTACTGCCCCTCACCTGTGCACTCCGGAGCCACGCAATCAGCGATGCGAGTTGCATTTTGGCTAAGTAGAGGATTTGTAGGTAAGTACAGAATTCATACCAGAAAAGGCTGCGAAAAATTCTGTTGCAACCCGCTGCATCTAGAAGCACGTGGACTTGACGATACACTTGATCCGTCTAAAATTGAAACGATTCAGTTAAATTATGTCAACATCTTCAGACACTTCAAAGAAGCCAGCGCAAAAAGAGGCGATCGTGGTGGCCAGCAACAACCACCTCCCTGAAAAGAAATATTGCGCTCGTGTTGATATTGGTGGTGAACTTACCTGGAGTGCTTTCTGGCGCGATGATTTCGAGGAGGCTGAATTGGATCTTCGCTGCATGATCAATAACCTCAACTATGAGCTAGTTGAAACGATGGAGTGCGAGGGAGTATATCCTGAGCGGGCTATAATGATGAAAGAAAAATATCAATCGTCTGGAAGGACCAACGGTCTTTTTACAGGATTAATGACTGAAGATGTCAAGATTTCTGACGACAATTCCCAATAATTCAGGCTTTGAAAACCTTGGAACTGTTGAAGCTTACCCTACCGGGGGTACAGGGCCTACTGCTTATGGCCCAACCTCCTACTTCGGCTCTGATCCACTCCCTGCGGAGCCTGGAGATAGCCTTTATACTCCTATTGATCTGGGCAATTTTTCTTCTGTATTCCGCTCGATCACACTAAATGGTTCCCACGGGGGGCTATCACGTAAAACTACTACTTTTTACAAAATCAGGATTAACAAATCCAGATCAATCCAATTTACACAGAATTTCAGTCAGTTTAGTTACACCAAAAATACAAACAGAAATACTCTTATAGCGTTCTATAAAATTGAAGATGGTAGTAGAAGAGAAGAGCTTCCTATTAACAACCAGGGTTATGTATCACCAGAATCCTCGATTGATTACAACCAGGAGGATCTTCGCCTAGAAGATTATCCAAGCACACGGCTTGATCCTGGTGAGTACCTATTTCTTATTACAAACGATATTAGGTTTCAAGAAACTAATTATTCAATCACTATAAACGTATCCGTAGTTGACTGGCGCTTTGTAAATGAAATCGTGGATGAATCTATTGATTTTGGTCTAACGTCAGCAACAGCTGCTTCCGCTCTTGATTTCGGCAGCGTCTAAGCAGATCAAGCTGTGTCTTCAGGCATGGTGACCTTGAAGATGTCGTTTTTGCGTTTTGCGTATTCAGGATCGAACGCACTGGGATCAACAAGAGATGCAGATGTCTGGCCCTTCTGAGAGGTTGCTTTCTGCAAGGCTTTTTTAGCTTGATCGACGTTTGTTAAAGCAGCTTTCTGGGCTTCAGCTGACCCTTGCTGGAAATTCACCGTACTCGAGCCTTTAGAAATCGGTCGCCCCTCACTATCGCGAGCCACCTCCATGACTCCTGGATCCTTGAATTGTCCAGGCAACGATGCTAAGTAAGAAGCTCGCTCCTGCATCTCACGCCCACGCATACGCTCCGCCAGCTCAGCAGAAGTGCCGACTTCAGTCTCCCTATCTTTCTGCAAGGAAAAAATTTGCTCATCAAGGCGCTTTCCGAAAGCAGCAACGTCTTGATAGCTCTCTTGCGGAATCAATGTCCGAAACATCTGTGGTGCCGTAGGAGTAGGCATCACAATTGTCGGTTGTGGTGGAGGCGATGGCTTACTCCCCATTGTTTTATTTCATTCTGATTTCTATACTGATTCTATCTGTCACAAACCCGTAAACACTTTGGGCAGTATAAACGCCGACAGGAGCGAGAATCAGCACCAGCAGCAACTCAGCATAAGTGATGTGGCGGCGCATTTTGATAAATATCCTTTTATTCATGAGTTTAGCGAGCTCATAGCAGATCTGTCCACGAAAGAGCTACTTAGCTTGATGACAAACCAACAGAAGAATCTTGCAAAGGCACTATGGGAAGCTGAAAACTACGGTGGGGACACGGAAAAAGCTAAAAAACGACTTTCAGAGACACACGGACCCCAGTGGTTTAAATCCATCAAATTCAAAGACTACTTTCACCCGCTCCGCGAATACCACGAATTGGTCCTAATTCTTGAGCACCAGCGTCAATGGGCCGAACAGAAAAAATTCGCTAAGATAAACCAAGACAACGTTCTCCAATGACGCAAAATCAGGAGGACTGGCTTGACGTTTTAAATAGGACTCAGTTCGAACCGAAACCCTCGACTGCAAACGCATACCAGAGCTATCGCTTTGCTGATTTAGATATCAGTACTGTCACGGTAGAAACCTACGCCACAGCTTTAGTCCCATCTCTGGTCAAGCAGGTAGAGATGTTTATACCTCCCTCAGGTAGCTTTGAAACACCTGACCTAAGGCGCTACTTAGAACTGGTGTGTGGATACGAAACAAGCACAGCTGACCTGGTACTTGGACTGTCTCTTGCTGACCAGATTCGGATCACATTCAGTGACATGAAGATCAGCACCATCTGTGACCGGTATCCCGAAATCAATCTTGCTGAGAAGCGGCGCTACCGCTGTGTGGCGGAATACCTGATCAGACAAGGTGAACTGACCAAGCTGAGAGATGCTGATGGCAAATTGATCAAAAAGATTGGCAACATGCAAAAAGCAGTTGTGTTGTATAAACCGCTTCCTAAGTTACTAGAGACTCTCAAACGCTCTAGGCTTGGCAATTTCATCAAGCTCGAGGAGGAGGAGGAGGAGAAAACCGAGGTGACAGCTGAAAAAACTTGCTAAACTGGTTCATCTGAGGAACATTATGTCAAATCGTCGTAACAAACTTCTCACCAAACTTCTTCAGAGCACTACGGGTGAGACAGAAGAAACACTCATGAAGCTCACAATCGAGCGCATCTGCTCTGATATGTGTGATTACTATGGAAAGTTTTATAATGCAGAAGGCCCTGGTGTGCTTGTGTTTAAGCCAGCAGCCGATGATAAAGATAGTATGTTCTATCTCTGCGTAGACGCACTTATCAGTGCTCTGGAAGATTACCGTGACCAAGAGAGTGTCTCCTCTGTCTTCCAAGGTGCAATCCGTAGGGCTGAGCAGATCGACCCGAATAAAGAGTCGCTTTTCTTGGTTCAAGATGATACCGAGCTGGCACTCATTCACTATCGTCACGATGATGAAAATAGTAATTTTCTTATCTCGTGAAGCACAGAGCAAAATGGCGTTCACTTAGGAATGTCTATGGGAAGATTGGCCATATCCGCGAGGATTGGCTAACTCCTTGTGATTATCTGCCTTTGATTGACGCCTTGCTTGGAGATCTCGATTTAGATCCCTGTAGTACGCATGATGCTAATCAGCAGTTTCTTCGTGCAAAACAGATATATACCCTTGACGATGACGGCCTTAACGTTGAGGCACCCTGGACTGGCAAGACCTATTTGTTCCCTCCGACGTACGGACGTTGTACGTACAGCAAACAACGTGGTACTTGGCGGTGGAGCCCACGCGGAGGCAGTGTATCCAAAGCACCTTCAGTTATCTGGTTTCGACGTCTGGTCAGGGAGTGGAAACTTAGGAACATCCCTGAAGCACTTTTTTATACAACCTATCCAGAAATGCTCAGAACCTGCCCTGAGATCTGGGATTTTCCTTTATGCATCCCAAAAGACAGGGCGCATCTGATGCATGGCAGAAAGTATTTCACTCTTAAATCACCTATGTACTGGGGATATTTCGCTTATTTGCCGCCAACAGATCTAGGCTTCTCTCAAATTGATAAATTTGAGTCTATTTTTTCAACGATTGGAAGAGTTATCCGGTAGCTCTAAATTGATTCCTGAAAGAACCATCGTTAAAAACAAACACATTATCGTTAGTCCTGGAGGCCTTTACGTTCAATGCCTCACCGTCTTTTTTTGCTTTTACAAACCTTTTGAGAAAGCTTTTCGCACTTTCATTGTCGGTAGCAGAAATATCTTGTCCGGGTTTAACAGTATAACTACCTGCACGCCGGTTATCGATATCGTATGCTTGGCTTAATTGGTCGTTCATCCCTTTATTCTAATGACCCTCACCGAAACACAAACTCAAATCAGTTTGATCTGTGATGACATTAAAGAGCTGTTGATTTATAAAAATCAAAAGTACGGCAATTCAGCGCTCAAACCTGTTCGAATCTTTAGTAAATCCGACAGTGTCGAGCAGATTCTTGTAAGGATTGACGATAAACTTAATCGTATCCAACAAGGCGAGGGTCTTCTTGACGAAGATGAAGACGTCATCATCGATTTGATTGGCTACCTCGTGCTTCTTAAAATCGCTTTAGCCCAAAACTCTAAAAATGAAGTATGAAGATTTCATAGCTGCTTACACACCTGATTTGGCTATTATTGACGCTATTGATCTTCTAAAGCGTTTTGACCTGGACGCTCTTGATTACCTAAACCGCGAGGTGGAGTGGACCAAAGCCGATAGAAACGACGAATCACATGACCAGAAGGATCCCAATCCTTAATTTTCTTTTCCAAGTACTCAACTGCTTTGATTTGAGAAGGAGACCCTGTGTAAGTTTCCGGCAGATTTAAAAGGCAAACTGATGTGTGGCAATCATGCCGCATGAATGAAGGAATTTTCACGTCTGCAGCAAAATATGTATTCAATTCTGTGCGACGCCTATCCCTCATCAGTTCACCTCCTGATAGCCAATACTTATTGATGTAGGGGCTCCACTCCTTAATTAGCTCCCTTTTGCTTGCGTGGCTGTTTATCAGATCTAATAAACGAGAGTTTTTGAAACCTAAAATCCCAAGGCTGTGCGCAAAACTCAGGACAGCTGCCTTCCTGTTTTTGTTGAGTGGTACGTAAACGTACTGCTGTACCTGATCAGAAAAGGCCTGCAGATCTTTTTCAAGCTGCTCCTCGATCTCGTTGGTATAAAGCTTGTCATGCATGGAAACTGCACGACCGAACACCTGCTGACTGCCATAGCCGACTCGCCAAAACTTCTCACCATACTCTCGGTAGGAAGCAAAACGCCCCATACCGATAGCAGTACAAGGCGGGGTATATATCTTGATTAATTGAATTCCTTTTTCTGTAAGAAAAGGGTGTTCTTTCCAAACACGTGATTTCTTAGGGGACGACAACCTTAGCGATGTAGCTGACTTCAGAATAACCTTCCAGCTTCAAGAGGACAATGTAATTCTTGGTGGCATTTGTCACCGTCACACCGACCGCGCCTTTGCCTTTCCCAGCCTGTGCGACATTAAAAGCCTTCTTATACCCGGTTGGTGCTGAACCAGCTGAGTGGTCATCATCCTGGAAGATCTCCATAGAAATGACACCAGCAGAGCGGTCCAAAGAAACAGTGATGTCGCCTGTGGTGCTGGGGTTGACTTCAAAAGCACGTTGACTCAGGCCGGTATCGTTACCAACACCTGCACCTTTGTAAGTGACGTCACTTCCAGAGTTAACTGAAAATGTGTCAAGAGTACCCGTAACAATACGATCAGCCATGGCTATTAAGAAATTTGTCCAATAGTGGAGAAGTTGAACTTGATATCGGCATCGATACCGTGGTCTTTCAGAATGCCTAGAAACATCTGACGGTCAAGAGCTTTTTGATGAAGCATTTCGATGAAAGCTTCCTCTAACTCAGCTCGATCCAGGCCTTGAATGGCCAGAGATGCTGCGTGGATTTGAAATTCAACGTCCACGGGAAGCTCTAATGCATCCATGGTAATTACCTACCTTGGATCTATCTTACCAGCGCTGAATTAACTGACAAGCAGATCAGGCGTGACGTTCATGACTGCCTTTTCACGTAAATCCCTCATTTCTTCTGGGATCAGGCGACCAGGGTCGACATCGGACGCCTCAAGGCCTAATCCAGTGTCCTTTACGTACTCTTCTAGAAAGCGTTCGGCTGGTCTGGACTTCATGGCTTGAGCTGCATTTCTTAAGGGTATTTCGAGCCGTCCAATAGGCACCTGCGAATAACACGGTGAACGTTATGACGCAAAGCCCCATAGTTTCAAGCTCAATTACCATCTATATTGTACGAAGGGTTCTCCGAGACAATGGACGATATTGAATTTCAACGTGAACTGCTTACCGGAGCTATTGGTGGTGTCAGCAAGACACAACTGCTGAGAACACTTACAGAAAAATATGGCTGTACCGAAGAATATATAAATGAAGCACTTAGCCACTGTTCATTAAAGACAAAGCCTAAAAGCATTAAACACAAAGATTTTTACGACTGTCCGATAACCAAGAAAGCAGAAAAAATAAATTATCCTTTTACACAAATTTACAAACAGGAAAATTTTTTAAGTGAAACCGAATGCGATGATTTGATTGACCTTATGAACCAAAACCTTAGGCCTTCCACAGTGTCTGATGAGACAGACAGCAATCGTGTCAGCTCTTACCGAACAAGCACGACCGCTGACCTACACTACTTTGATAACGATTTTTACTTACACCTAGATAAAAAAATTAGTGCGTTTATGGGATTAGAGCCATTTCTTGGTGAGGTCATGCAAGCTCAAAAGTACAAGCCAGGACAATACTTCAAAGAACATTGGGATTTCTTCGACCCTTTGACCAAAGAATATAAAATTTACTGCGAATGGATGGGGCAAAGGACTTGGACAACAATGATATATCTAAATGATGTTGAAGAGGGCGGTGAGACATGGTTTAAACACTTAAAACTCACAGTCAAACCCAAACGAGGTCTGCTTCTTGCGTGGAATAATCTTTACAAAAATGGCGTTCCAAATTTTAAAACAATGCACGAAGCCTTTCCACCGAAACAAGGTGATAAGTACGTGATCACTAAATGGTGGCGCAGCTGGGCCTTAATTTGATCGCCCCTTCTGTTTCATGGCTAGTGCGATAGCCAAAGCCTGCTTGCGACTTGTCACTTTTTTACCACTACTCGATTTGAGTTCGCCTGCTTTGAACTCAGACATTACCTTTTCGACTTTATCTTTCATGTCAGATCACCATTTAACCTTATGGCTCCAATAACGCGCTGACATCTTGTCAGGACTCGAATCCTGAGCATCGTGCCTGGCGTAATAAGAAGCCTTACGCGCCTTCTCTTTAGCTGTTTTAGGGTTTTTCCCAGCCCCTTTTACGCCTTGTTGACCGAAACGAATAATCTTCTCCTCACCTTCCTTGCAGGCTTTCACCACATGGGACTTGGTCTCGTGGTCGAGAGTCCGCTTCGGCTTGTTGCATCTCATCTGCTCCTTAGCAAGCCTCTTTGCTTTTGCTCTATCAGCCATATCAGACCTTTAGAACGCCTCTTTCGACCTTACCGATAATATCGTTGCGTACTTCTCCCTTCAGCGCGGTGTCTCCAGGGGCAGGAACCCGCTTCTCTTTCATGCGCTCAAGAAAGTCTGCGAGAAACTGTTCTTCAGACTGATAGCCAGCTGATGGAGAAATCATTATCAATATATGTTTGAAGGGAATCCGTGCTTGGTAGCTTTATAGAGTTTGGTTTTTGCTCTAACCACTCCTTGATTTTAACTGACCTCTCTTCAGTAAAATGAATATTATTTTTAGTGTACCACTCGTCCAGCAACATGGAGCCTTTAGATGTATTGCACGACGAGCAGCAACAACACATATTTGATCTAATGTTGTGACCACCCTTGTGTTTTGGTAGGATGTGATCGATGGTTGCGGTGTCTTGAGTTAGATGCTTACCGCAGTAGGCACAAGCCCAATCCCAAGAAGCAAAAATATAAAGTTTAAATTTTCGCCTTGCAAGTTTTGGGGTTAAGACAATGAGATTGGCTAAAAGATCTTGCTCGCAATGAAACACGTTCAGCATTCCAACCTTGTCAAAACTTTATGCTGCACACACCTGTACTTTTGCTATGTTCCCATTAATTAATTAGTCCAATTAAATTTTAAATTTCAATATTTTCCGCAGGATCATAATCCGAATCTTCAATAATTTTAAGCAGGAAGTAGTGCAATCTATCCAGCACCCAGCGTAAGTCTTCGTCAGGGACGTCGCTGATGATCGCGTCTAAACTCATTTCACGAGATGGCGGTGAAATGTGATCCGCCACTAAACAGAGCGCGTTGTATCGGTTTTTGTTAATGTCTTTCAACATCTCAACTGTCGAAATCTTCTGCAGGGGTTTCTTCAAGTGCAGCAATACGTCCACGGACAATAGCCACACCCTCAAGTGCTCCAGTGACTTTGAGGTAAAGCTCTTTATTGCGCATTAACTCAGACTCACCAGTTTTGATGAATTCAGCGAGCTCTTCCTGCTGCTTGATGAGCTGCTTCTCTGTGTCTGAAAAAATTTCTTCCATCTTGTTTGGACTATTCGAAATAAGTATAGCTTAATTTTTCCGGCAATTAAGCCATGCAAAGGCACTGCAACCGCCTCCAAAAAAAATACGATTACGAGATTCTTCAATGTCATATGTCACCGCTTTACCACTACCTTCTTCATTAGAAACCCAAAAACCCCTCTGAATGTCAGCGCGACCGATTGGGTCATGCGCCAACCAGTGAGTGTCGCTGTAGCCGTAGATCAGAATGCAATATGTGAATCCTCGTGGTCTCTCAGGTGTCCCTTTAATTACAAGCCCTACAGGAATGCTAAGGCCTCGGTCGATCGTTTCTTTGATGTCGCTCTCATCTAAATCTCTGACGAACTTCATGGGAATACCCATTTCGCGCAAGATATCAAGGTGTGTGGTGGCTTTTGAAGAATCGCCATGGTTGTCAACCCTGATTACATACTCTTCATAAGTGTCATTATTAAAGAGTTTTTGCTGAAGGAGACACGCTCCTAAAGTGCAGGATAAGGATTTTGCAGCGTCGGTCACTCCGTTGTATGGGTGGTGTATGTAAGGGGTGTCTGGCAAAAACCTGAAGCCTCCTGACTCCAGATACGGAGGGGCTGACGTTGGTATGTTGCTGTCGATCCAGTCCTGATTTTTAATCCACCAGGCTCCAATCACCATCTTTATCTTTGTATAATCTTCTGAAATATTAAGAATAAAGCAATTCTTTAGATGCCTGTCCTTAAGGACAAGGGCATACTGATCTGGCGCCAGATCCTCAGTACATCTCGGCTCCTCTAGAAGCTCTGTATTACTGATCGAGGTTAGGTCAATAGAAGCGCCTGGCTTACCTAAAATCATTTAGCTGGAGGTGTCTCATCCTTCGGCTCGACTGTAAACTTTTTTTCAGATTTTCTGGTATCTTTATCATCTTTTCTAGAGATTCCATATACAGCTAAGACTGATGTCACCAAGGATGAAATGAACGCTGCATCAATCTTTGCATAACCCATGTAGCTTGCAGTCAACATTGCAAGCGCCCAAGAAAGAACACCAGCAGGGACAAGAGTCGTTAAAAGATCCCTAAAAGCAAACTGTGGGTCATCGTCTTTCATCTCAACATTTTATACTGAATGTGCTCCTACTAAGATCAATATACAAATGAGGTTTTTTTATGTGGAGGCTGCTTGTTATTATCGCTTTTGCGGGAACTCCTGCTTACGCTGATATTACCCATAAACTACAGAGCTCAGTCCAGTTGACTGTTGATGCTGCTGCAACGAATGCAATGAGGCTCGGTTCCTCATTTTCTGTTAGCGGGAATGGTGTAGATACTACTGATGGAACAACTGCAAATACTATTTCAGCTGGAACAATCACTCAAGGTGTTTATGCACCAGGGACTATCTCTGTCACGCAAGATACACCTGGTAGTTCGTTCTCTTTTAGTCAGTCCTATATCGCCGGTGATGCAGTCCCAAGCTCTGCTCCAACCGTAGGAGCTGTCCCAAACTTCTCCAGTGTGACAAGCACGTCAGCCGGGACAGCAGGTAGCCTGGCTGGCACCCTCACATCTGCAGGTGCGGTTTCTGTGACTGCAGGTGGAGCTGGAACAACGGCTACAGGGCAACACGTAAGTGAAATTACTGTCCGATAGATGAACCGTTTGCATGAGGGAATTGCTTTAGGTTTCACCCTAGGGCTGCTTCATGGATTAATGCAGCCTGGATACTCAGTGCCTGTTGTCCCCAACTTCACGCAAGGTAGTTTGACCCAAAAAACAGAAACAACTTCTGTTGTGACTGAGGTTATAAATTCTATGGATTACAACACGGGCTACCAATACTCCGTGACGGGCACTAATATAAAGAACACAGGGAACAGTATTGCGCCCTCCACAACTTCTGGAAATAGCAATACTCTTAATGGCGTTACCAGCACATGGACAACACTGGATGCTGCAAACAAGCCAAGCTGGTCAATAATCGACAACACCAAGGGATTTCAATTTACCGAGACGCTACAGGCGCCCGGTTTGGCAAATCACACGATTGTAAACAGAGCTACAGAGATAAGAAGCGTCACAGAAAGTACATCCATTTTCTCGCAATAGGGATAGCATCTTTACTTGGTGCGCCCTCATGGGCAGGTGATGTCGGAGGTGTCAGCGCCACTGCAAACCCAATTGCTAACAGCAGTGGTAGTGTAACCAATCAGGCTATTCAGGTACTTCAAGGGCCTTATATCACTAATACTTATGGGGCCGGTATTCAATGCCAAGGGCCGACCCTCAATGTCACACCGTTTATGACACGGACTGGCTCATTTCAACAGCCTTTCGAAGACTATTACAACGACCCTGTCTATGACACCAGTGATTTAAATGACGATGGGGTACTCGACAACCCTGGAAAAGTTCTGTATTACAGGCCAGTAAGGACAGGTCAAAAAAATAATTTCAGCTGGAATGCTGGTCTCTCTGCAACGCTTTCTATACCTCTCGACGGAGGTCTTCAAGCAAGGTGTAAGCGAGCTGCAAATGCACAGATTGCAATACAAGAACAAACCTTGGCCAATCGAAGGCTTGATTTTGAAATTGCGCGTCTTAAAAATTGTGGTGTATTAGCTAAGCAAGGTATAACGTTTCGTCCTGGCTCACAGTTTGCAAAAATATGTGCCGACATTGTCGTGAAAATGCCTGATGAAACTGTGTCTCCGCACGTGCACCCTATTTCTTTAACGACCGTCTTAGAGCGAGAAGAGCACGATTCCGATCCCGCTGGGCAAGGATACGATCACGGACTGACTCAACCTTTGTCTTCTTCCCAAGTACGTCAAACAGTTTCTTCTGGGTCTTCTTCACAACAGGCTTCACCAGCTTTAGAAGCAAGTCGGCAAGCGGCTTTGCTAGGAGGGCCGCTGAAGTCGCAACAATAGCGATCGAAGCTGTCGTGGTTACCTGCTCTGGTGCAGGCAGGAAGTCGATCAGGGTTGCTTTTGTCTCCACTGGCTGAGTCGTGACGCTTTCTGAAACTGGTTTAGCAGGCTCTGCAGGTGGTTCTTGAGTACTCTCTGTGCTCGGTGGCTTTGGCGTGGGAAATTTCGTCGGTAATTCTGGAGTCGCAGGAACTTCTGGAGGCTGAGGTTTATAAGCTGGCGCGGGTGTCTCTACGCTATAAATTAAATCTTGTGGTGAGTAATCAAGAGGAGTAAAAGATGGTGCACTCGAGTCGCAGTAAGTCTTGACACCATTCTGGTCATCCTTTTGGATCGAATTAGATTTATTTGATAAAGGGTGCGACTCTACACACCCTGGCATTAAAACAATCGGTGTTCCAATATTGAGAGTAACAGGCACCTCAATCGTGTTTACGACAGGAGGAAGCACCGTCCAAGAATGAACCTGAACGGTGCTGATTTTATTGATACCTATGTCAGGTATCTCAGGCATCACCTCATTGGGATAGCTGGTCCAGTCTGTTTAGGAAAAACTTTCAGCTGACTTTGATGCTGAGAAGTTATCTCCGGTTTTATTTTATCAAAAAACATGGAGTCCATGTTGCCGGTCAAGTCTTTTGTCTGAACACTAAGTAGACTTGTTAGCTGGCCACCGATGCTCTTCATCAACGCATCCTTTTGCTCTTTGATGATCGCGTCTTTATTTAAGTAGACGTAACCGATCAGCAGATTGGGAAAAAGCGCAAGGACTGTGATTGCCAGCCTAAAAACTAAAGTCACCAGGGTACACCGCTGAGTTTTGTTGGAGAAATTTTTTCTGTAAGTGCGGCTTCAAGAGCGTTTTCAATGTCAGTAACTTTATCGGCGCCACCGATAGCAGTCTGCGCCCAACCAATTATCGTTTCCTCCGTCAAAGAGTCATAAGCTACAAGTTCACCTTCGGGGCGCTCGACGCCAACGCTGCCGTAAGCACCTTGAGAATAAGCTTGGCCTTCAGAATCTAAGGTGTCACTGACAGCAGTTACGGAATAATGAACGTTATAAACATATCCATCTGAAACCTCTCTCTCGAGGGTGTTGATGGACCAAGTAGTGGTAATAGTCATGATATTAAAATACCTTTACAAATTATATATCAAAAGTCTTTTGTCAACTTTCGGTAGACACTACTCAACCTCGAGTGTAACTTCAGAGCCCCGCGTTGCCACGGGGCGGGTTGCCGCTAGGCGATACCAGCATCAGATAGACGCTGCTCTAGGGTTTCAATCCTCTCCATTGATTCCTGCAGCGCCTTGACTGCTTTCATGTAAAGGACCGAATAGTTCAGGCTTTTTGTTGTAGTGCCAAGATCAATGTCTTTGTCATCTAGGTCAGGGGTAGTTTTGACCAAACCAGGTGATACAAGTTCAACTTCTTGTGCAATTAAACCGAGTTGCGTATGGGTTTGATGTCCGGTTTCAGCCTTAAAATTATAATTACGGACTTGAAGCTGTTTTAGGTCTTCCCACTGAGAATTTGCGTCAACAATATTTTCTTTTAACTTTACGTCAGAAAGACTGCCATAAGAATTATTTGTATTGTCCAAATCTCCATTTCTTCGGACTACACAACATTCGGTCCCAGTCCCTAGGTCACCAGCAGTTGCACTACGCCTTAAAGATAATATTTTATTGGTGGCATTGGCAGAAGCCACAGTTGAAAACAAATGATCAGTTGAAGGAGTTCCATCGCATTGAGCTTTTATTTGTCCACGCCTGTCGATTTGCATCCGCACCGTCGGAGAACTCGCACCATCCGCAGTAGTGGAGAACGTTAATCTCCCCGGCATGTCATTAGCACCAGGAGTGTCATCCACTACAGCAGAAATTTGCGCTGCTCTAATTAGATGAGTACCGTCAGCTCCCTCAAAATTAATGTGACCAATGGTGTCACCACTCTGAACAATGGTGGTGGAATTTACTGCTGCACCTCGGGATTTACCTAAAACAAGATGTGATGGACCGTCATTGTTTGAGTTTCTGACGGCACTTATGGTGGTTGTATTTTGCGTTGTTCCTTCTAATTGAATATGTGACGAATCAGTGCCATCATTGAAATTGGCTCGCGCACTAGACGTACC
>CENI01006927.1_pt1 | contig 26523 bp, 24 predicted proteins | sample 530161 | NCBI WGS metagenome assembly CENI01 (sample SAMEA2591107, study PRJEB7988) | marine metagenome | isolation source: saline water (ENVO:00002010), including | reverse complement strand
GATAGTAGAGAAGGATTAACTGGACATTATACAGAGAACGCTTGGCTAACATCTATTGGTGGTGGTATTGGTGGTTACTGGGGTGATGTAAGATCTGATGGTACAATGACATCAGGAGGATCTCAATCATCAGGTTCAATTCCATTTTTACATGTAGTTGATAGTGAAATAATGGCATTTAGTCAAGGTAAAACTAGAAGAGGTAGTTATGCTGCATATATGGATATATCTCACCCAGAAATATTAGAATTTTTAGATATACGTAAACCAAGTGGTGGAGACATACATAGAAAATGTTTAAATCTACATCATGGAATAAATATATCTAATGAGTTTATGGAACTTATAGATAAATGTATTGCTGAACCAACTTATGATGATACATGGGATTTAATTGATCCTCATACAAATGAAATTGTTAAAAAAGTATCAGCAAGAGAGTTGTGGCAAAAAATATTAGAAAATAGAGTTGCTACTGGTGAGCCTTATGTGTCTTTTATTGATCATATTAATGATGCATTACCTGAAACACAAAAAGCTCTAGGATTACAAGTACATCATTCAAATTTATGTACTGAAATTACTTTACCTACTGCTGAAGATAGAACAGCCGTTTGTTGTTTGTCTTCTGTTAATCTTGAAACTTATGATGAGTGGAAAGATAATAAAATGTTTATAGGTGATATTGTAAGATTTTTAGATAATGTATTAACATCATTTATTGAAAATGCTCCAGATCATGTATTTAGAGCAAAGTTTTCTGCAACACAAGAAAGATCTATTGGCTTAGGAGCTATGGGATTTCATGCTTATTTACAAAAATGTGGTATACCATTTGAATCTGCTTTAGCTAAAGCTAAGAATTTAAATATATTTAAACATATTAAGTCTGAAGCTGTAGCTGAATCTAAAAGATTAGGTGTTAAAAGAGGTGAAGCTCCTGATATGGAAGGTACTGGAATGAGAAATGCTCATTTATTAGCAATTGCTCCCAATGCCTCAAGCTCAATAATTTGTGGTACGACTTCACCATCTATTGAACCATATAGAGCTAATGCTTATGTTCAAAAGACTATGAGTGGATCTTTTTTAGTAAAAAACAAACATTTAGAAAAATTATTAGAAACAAAAGGAATAAATAATGATAAAACGTGGACTTCAATACTTGCAAACAGGGGTTCTGTATTGCACCTCAAAGATTTGTCAGATTACGAAAAAGATATATTTAAAACTTCGATTGAAATAAATCAACAATGGATAATAGAACATGCGGCTGATAGACAAGAATTTATTTGTCAAGGTCAATCATTAAATGTTTTTGTTCCGGCTGATGTTAATATAAAAGAATTACATGATATACACATGTTAGCCTGGAAGAAGAAATTAAAAACATTATATTATTGTAGATCTGAAGCTATTAAACGTGCTGAATTAGTAAGTTTAAAAGTTGAAAGAACAATAATACCTGAAGCTGATTGTTTAGCTTGTGAGGGATAATGAAAAAACTAATTAAAAAATGGGGTTGGGACGTAATCATCTTAGGTGGTTTGTTATTTGGATATATTGGTTATGTATTCATACTAGCTCTAATTAACACAATCTGTGATTGTATATAAAAGGAAATAAATGAGTTTATTTGATACTAGAAATTATTATAAGCCTTTCGAATATGAATGGGCGTTTGAAGCTTATAACACTATGCAGAAGATGCATTGGCTTCCTAGTGAAGTACCATTACACGAAGATATACGTGATTGGAATGAAAGATTAACTGATGAAGAGAAAAGTTTAATTAGTAATATATTAAAATTTTTTACACAAGGTGATGTTGATATAGCACAAGCCTATTTAGATAGGTATGTACCTAAATTTAAACCACCTGAAGTTAGAATGATGCTTACAGCATTTGCTAATGCAGAATCTAATCATGTTCATAGTTATTCATTATTAAATGATACTATAGGTGAAACAAGTTTAACTGATTATAAGGCATTTCAAGAATATAAAGAAATGTCTGATAAACATGAATACCTTTTTAAATCTAAAGGCAAAGGTGTTGAAGGTTTAATTAGAGATATTGCATGCTTTTCTGCATTTGGTGAAGGTTTACAATTATTTGCATCATTTGTTATGTTACTAAATTTTCAAAGATTTGGTAGAATGAAAGGAATGTGCCAAATAGTTACTTGGTCAATTAGAGATGAAACACATCATGTTGAATCTATGATTAGATTATTTCAAGAATTAATAAAAGAAAACCCTGAAGTATGGACAGAAAAATTTAAAGCTGAAATATATCAAACTGCCCGGGATATGGTAGATTTAGAAGATAAATTTATTGATCTTGCATTTGCTAAAGGTGGTATTAGAGGTTTAAAATCAGAAGATGTTAAACAATATATAAGATATATTGCTGATAGAAGATTATTACAATTATCATTAAAACCAAATTATAAAGTTAAAGAAAATCCTTTAAGCTGGCTTGATTGGGTTGTTAATGGTGTTGAACATGCTAACTTCTTTGAAAGTAGAGCCACTGAATATAATAAAGGCACTATTACTGGAAGTTTATGGGGATAAGAGAGACAAAAAAATAACATGCTCATTAGAGGTGTTAAATTAAAACTTTGCTTAACAAAAGGAGGTTTATTATGACCAATTCACAAGCAATTCAATCAATTTTTAAAGGCTTAAAACCATTTACAGTCGGTTTTGATGATATATTTGATCATTTTGATATGTTGACTACTCAACTACCAACAATGACATCTACTAATTATCCGCCATATAATATAGTAAAGACAGGTTCTTTATCATATGATATTGAGGTGGCATTAGCAGGATATAACAAAAAAGATGTATCTGTAAAATATGAAGATAATATTTTAAAAATTGAATCAGTAAAAAGTAAAGATGAAAAAGAAAAAGATGGTGTATTACACAAAGGTATAGCCAAAAGAAGCTTTATTAAATCTTTTACAATTGCTGATGATATAGAAATAAAAGGTGCTGAATTAAAAGACGGACTTTTAAAAGTATCTTTAGAAAAGATTGTTCCGGATAACAAAAAAGCTAGAACTATTAATATTACATAAAGAAATAAGGCGGTATACAATGAAGTTTATTTTAACGGTAATCATGTGTTCGATTATAGAAGGACAAACATCTTGTATACCACCACATACATTTGAAACAGAATATAATGATGTATATGATTGTATGATAGATGGCTATAATAAAGCAAATGATAAAACTATTGAACTAGGGAGAGAACAAGTTAATAAATATAAAATTTTTATTAAGTTTGGTTGCACTCCACAAGAAAAAGTAGAAATTTAGGAAGGAGTATAATCATGGCTAAGAAGAAAAAGAAAAATAAAAAAGAAGATGAGTATAAAAAAAAGAAGAAGAAGAGAAAATACTAAAAAAAGGAAAAAATAAAAATGACTAAGAATGGAAAAGTTGAAGATAAAGAAGATAAATTTATTACTATTAATGATAAACAATATAAAGAAAGCGAATTATCTCCTATAATTAAACAAAATTTAGCGATATTAACTGATTGTAATAATAAAAAGATACTAGCAACCTTAGATGTTAATAAAAATGATATCTTAATTGCTGAATATTCTAAAAGAATTAATATAGAGTTGGATAAACTTAAAGTTAAAAAATAAAGGAATAAATGAGTATAAACGATGATGTATATTCAAGAATGCTGAAACACCGTGCATTATTGACTCTTTACGAAAAGAGATTGGATACTGAAATTACTAAAATTTTAACGTCACACAAAATAAGATTACAACGAATTGTTGCTTATTCTGGTACAGCAAATATAAATGCTTTAACTAGAAAATTAAATAAAGAAATTCGTTTAACTTATAAAAAAATATATAACGATGGTATAAATGAACTAAATAAATTAGCGGGCGTAAGCGCGAGATTTTATAAAAGTTTATTTGATAAATCATTAAACAATATATACAAAGCAAAAGGTGTAAAAGATACTTTAAAGGTTAATGACTTAATCATTAAATCTAATGGAACATATAGTCAACAATTAACTTCTATAAGTATGTTACAACAAAGAAAAATAAAAGGTATAGTCAAACTTGGTATGACTGAAAATAAAGCTATGATTAATATAGCCCAAGATTTAGGCAAAAGTGGTTTAGCTACTTCTGCTGTACAATTAAAAACATTAACTAGAACTGCTATAACTGAAACATCTAATTTTGTGTCTAATAAAACATATAAATTAAATGATGATGTAATAAAGGGTTACCAATATGTAGCTACTTTAGATACTAGAACTAGTTTAATTTGTGGTAGATTAGATGGTAAAGTATATTCATTAGATAATAAATATGCACCTCAACCGCCTCAACATTTTAATTGTAGATCAACAACTATACCTGTTATGAAAAGTACTAATCAATTATTAAATACTAAAAATAATAGATTACAAAAACGAAAAATTGCTGGATTATCTGATAGCCGCCGTGCCTCTATCAATGGTCAAGTACCGGGAAAAACAACATATCCGGAATGGTTATCAAGTCAATCTAATGATACAAAATTGGCTATATTAGGAAGTAAAAAAAGAGTTAGTTTATTTAACTCTGGAAAAGTTAAATTTTCTCAATTTTCTAATAAAAATGGTAAACTAATTTCGTTGAAACAATTAGAAGAATTATCAAATTAATTCTTTTGTTTTAAAATAAATATAACTAAGGCCGTGTCCAAAGGAAAATATAATGTCAGAAAACATTGAACAAGTTCAAGTTAAAGAAGAAAAGAAAGAAACTCCACAACCAGATATAAAGAAAATGGTTGATGAAGAAGTTTCTAAAGCTATATCTAATATTAAAGTAAATTTAGATAATGCATACAAAGAAAGAGATGCCGCATTAGCTCAAGTTGAACAAACTAAAGCTGATAAACAAAAAGCTGAAATAGAAGCTTTAGAAAAAGCGGGTAAACATTCCGAAGTTATGCAAATGAAGCTTACAGAAATGAATACTAAACTTGAAGCATATGAACAAAAGAATACAGAATTAAGCAGAGATAACGCTGTGCGTTCTCAACTTAACTCTTTAAATTTCAAATCGGATAAAGCAGCTAAAATGGCTTATGAAGATATCGTAGGAAATTTGAAGAAAGATGCAACTGGAAATTGGGTACATGAAAATGGCCTAAGCATCTCTGATGCCGTGTCATCATATGCTAAAGACGATAATAATGCGTTTTTATTCTCAGTTAAAGCAAATGCAGGATCTGGAATTAATCCAGCTAAACCTGCTTCAGGAAACAATCCTGTCAAATCTATAAAAGACATGTCAACTGATGAACTACTTACTAATATTGAAAAGGGTAATATTAAAGTTGACGGGGACTGGGCTGAATAAGCTCCTCTTTTATAATAATAACCGGACCAATTATGGTCCTTAATAATAAAAGGAAAAAAAACAAATGACTGTAACAAGTTCAAATTTTAATAATATTGCTAAAGCAATTTCAGCATATACACAAGCTGAAAGAGCTGATGCAGCATTATTAACTTCAACTGCTTTGGTGGGTTCTGATGCTAGAATCACTGACTCAGGCGAAAATTACACAGGTACACTAAGATGGTTAGATTTTGCTGATCCATCAACTTCTTACAAACAATCAGAGACAATTGCTGATACAAACATTAACTTAATGTCTGCATCAAACAAGTCTGCGGTTTATGTAAAAAATATTGATCACGTAGCTGCACAAGAAGCTTCAATTCAAAAACTAGTATCTAAAGTAGATGGTCTTTCTTACTTAGGTAGCCAATTTGCTGCTGTAAGAGCAAGAAAAGAAGATCTACAATTAAGATCTATCTTAAATGGTGTTTCTGATAAAATTTGGGGTGCTACTGCTATAGGTGCTTCTGATGCAGAGGCTGTTGTAGGTACTTTCGGGTACTACACTGGTTCTGACGCAGGATCTACACCTAATGCGTTATTTGCGACAGAAACAAATGCTAATAAAAGATCTGCTTTCTTCGATAAACTATTTGATGCAATGACTGCAATCAAAGGTGAATACGAAGAGCCTTTTTACTACTTAGTAATTGACACTGCTACATACAACATTATGAGAAAACAAAACGTTCTTGATGTTGCTCCTGTAGTTGATGGAAATTTCAGTTTTAATACTGTAATGGGTGGTAAAATAAGATTAGTTATTAACAATCAAGTATTGACTGCTAATATGCCGTCTGGTTTAAAGGTTTCTTACCTAGCTAAACCTGCTGCATTCCACTACAGCCAAATCGCTCAAGTTAACCCAACTGCGGTTGACAGAAACGAATTAGCTGGTAATGGTGGTGGTGCTGTAACTATCCTATCAAGATGGGGTAATATCATGCATCCAAAAGGTTTCTCATGGGCTGGATCTGCAACTGCATATCCTGCAAATATTGACCTAGCAGACGCTGCTTCATGGACTGTTCATGCAACTAACGTTAACCAAATGGGTATATTCCCTATATTCCACGGTTAATATTATAACTATTAGATATACGGAGAAAATATAATGGCTTTACAAAAAGGAACTAACTCATTTGTTAGTATATTAGAATCTGACGAATATTTTGAAAATAGATTGAACTCAGAAAACTGGTTTACTAATGATAGTGTTGAACAAGCTTTAGTAACAGCCACTGGAATTCTCGATGACATGGATTGGGGTGGAACGGCTGAGCCGACTACCTCATATCCGTTATCTTGGCCTAGAGATATTACATTTTATGATAATAAATCTGGCGACTTTCAAGATTTAGAAGATGATAGATCTGATACATTTGAAGGTACTATTCCAGGAGATATCAAAAGGGCTACTTTTGAATTGGCGTATCATTTATTAAATAATATGAAAACACAAGAAAGTAATGCTGCAGGTGATAATAAAGTTAAAGATTTAACTGTTGGATCGGTAAGATTAATATTCGATTTAAATAGTGGAGTTAAAAACTTTAAAGAATTACCTGATAGTATTGTTAATTTGTGTTCTAAATATTTAAATGAAACTTCTTCAGTTCAAACGCGTGGTGTTAAAGTTAGTGGAGGTGCATAATGAGTTTTAAAACACTTATTAATAGCAACGTTACTAATGCATTTAATGCGGTTGGAGATTTAGCTACGGATGTACAGTTTACTAATATAACCGTTACTGGTTATGACTTTGGTTCTCAAACTGTTAATTCAACAGCTATTGCTCCTATTACTATCAAAGGTATTATAACAAACAGTTATAAAACTAATGATGATAAGCCGAGAATAAATGCTGATATAATATTAAAGTCTTCTGATATTGATTCTAAGATTATTGACAATTATGATTCTGTCATATTTGGTGGTAATACTTATGCAATTAATAAATATGATGACAATGGTTTTATCATAAACATTACAGTAGGAAAGGAAGGTTAAACAATGGCAACAATATCACAATTATTGACATCTGTTGAGAATCTTTTTACTACTACGGAATGGACATCTCATAATATAAAAGCATTTCCCGCAAACTACCAAGGCGCATTAGACGCTGATGAGTGGATTCGGGTTAGTGTATTGCCTTTTTCTTCAGAGTTAGTTTTTAATACTGATGTATCTGCTAATGGTCAAATAGTATGTCAAATTTTTGTACCTGCTGGTGCTGGAATGAAACGTGCTTATGAGGTCGCTGATATATTAAAAAACTTACTAGATCGGAAAGAAATTTCTGGGTATCTGCAAACAACTAATAGCTTTATAACAACGATTGGAGTTGACGCGAAAGATTCAAGTTTATTTAACGTGAATTATACTGTCAATTTCATTTCAATTTAATTAACCAATACAAATATAAGGAAAAAATACAATGGCTCTAATAAGTAATATAGGTGCTGGGATTTTCACAACTTTGAAATACAAAGCTGATTCTACATACACTTTACCTACTAATGATACTACTCACCAAGCTTTTATAGCTGGTGGTGGAGATTTTAGTGGTGCAACTGAAGTGACTTCAATCAGAGAGTTTCCATCGTTTGGAAAACCCGCTAATATCGTTAATGTTCCTCAATATGGACAATCAGTAAGTTCTCAAATTCAAGGACAAGCTGATGCTCCTACTATGGAATTCACAGTTAATTATGTACCAAGTGTACATGCTGCAATTCAAGACTTAGTTCAAGATGGTAATACTTACGTTTTCCAAATTGATGTTAAGAATGCTGAAACTGGCGATAATGGTTCTTTCTATGTTAAAGGTGCTTTTGCTTCATTTGAAGTAACTCCATCATTAACAGATAGTAACCAAGCAACAATCACTATGTCAACAGAAGGTGACTACAAAGGTCCTTTCGCTGACGCATAATAATAAATAATTTGTGGTGGGGATTCACCTCCCCATCATATTAAATTAAATAATAGGATAATAAAATGGATAATAATAATAAGCCTTTTAATAAATTTTATGTATTACGAATAACATCATTACATATTAAAAAGGCAATAGATACTTCTATTCGTAAAACTTACGATAGAATGAAAGATGTAGTAAATAAATCTGAAGTTTTCGAAACTTTAGATGTATTACATAAAATAAGAAAACTGATGGAAGATTTTGAAGCTAATAATAAACACTTATATAAAAAACCTGATGAAAATAAGGTTGAAGCAAGTGTACCAAATCATTCAACAGATGAACATGATAAAACATATGAGAATGAAATAGAAAATAAGGATAAATAATGAAACATATAAAAATAGTGGATATAACTAAAAAGGTTCCATTTTTAAAACAAGAAGTAGAAATAAAACAGCTAACAGTTAAAGGTGTAAAAGAATTACAATTAACTTTAGATAAGTCTAAAGGTGATGTATCTGGATTATCAACACTTAGTGCTATATTTAAAGCAACTGTAATTGGTGCTGAAGGTATGAAAGATAAAGAATTTGAAAACTTTCCTATCCAAGCATTAACAGAATTATCAAATCAAATTCTGAATTATAATGGCCTAGGTGCTCAAGATGATAAGGGTGATAAGTTGGGGAAGAAGAGTTAGCAGAATATGAAATGGCCTATCAATTAGGTTTAACTTTAGATGGTATATTAAATATGTCATTTAAAGAATATAATGGTTGGAATAAATATTTCCAAGAAAGACCTTATGGTTGGCGAGATGATCATAGATCTGCTATAATAGCTCAAACTACTTATCAAGGAACAAAACCTTTAAATGTAAAAGATTTATTTCCTTCTTTAAAATTATTAGAGAATAGTGAAGTTGTACAAGCTAATAAAAATAAAGCTGGCTTTGAAGCATTAAAGTCAATGGTAAATAAAAAATCTAAAACATAATAGATATGGCGGTTTATCCGCCTATCTCTTAAGGAACAATATGGCATTAACTATAATTAATTTAAACTCATCTATTAATAATCTTAAAAAAGATTTTGATAAAGAAGTTGAAAAACAATTAAGAGAAAGAGCTTTAAAAGCATTTGCTGATGTTAAATTAATGACGCCCGTTGATACCGGGCAAGCAAGAAATAGTTGGTATATTGGATATACTGAAAGATATTATGATGGTGAAAGTAGTAGTTCTAATATAACTATACTTGCACCTAAAGATAAACCAAAAGAAATTATTGTAACTAATGGTGTTACTTATATTCAATTTTTGAATGATGGGCATTCACAACAAGCCCCTACAAAATTTATAGAAAGTGCTTTTAAAAAGTACTTTGATTCTGTTGAAGTTAAAATAACCAATGGATAATTAACCGAAAATAATACATAATATAGTGTATAATTAATAGGAATAAATACATGGCTGTAAAGCTTAATGTACATGCAAATGTAACTGGTCAGCAACAGTTAAATAAATTAAATACAGGATTAAAAACTTTAGGCAATCAAGCTTTACTTGCTAAAGCTAAATTAAAAAATTTAGAATTAGGCGCAGCTAGAGCGCGAGCTACTTTTGCTGCACTAGGAACTACTCTTAAAGTAGGTGTTGGTGTTGGATTAGCAGCTGTATCTGTTGGTATTGGTAAATTTGTTAAAGATACTTTTTCTGCAGGTAGACTTGTTGAATCTCTAGATGTAAGATTTAAACTATTATTTAATTCTGCTACAGAAGGTGCAAAAGCATTTGAAAGAATGAACACTTTTGCTGGTAAAGTACCTTTCTCACTAGAAGCTATTGCTGCAGGTTCTGGTAACCTAGCTGTTATATCTAAAGATGCAGATGAATTAGCAAAAATATTAGAAGTAACAGGTAACGTTGCTGCTGCTACTGGTCTAGACTTTAGACAAACTGCTGAACAAATTCAAAGATCTTTCGCTGGTGGTATTGCTGCTGCTGATGTATTTAGAGAAAGAGGTGTTAGAGCAATGTTAGGTTTTGAAGCTGGTGCTAAAGTATCGGTTGAAGAAACTAAAAAGAAATTCTTTGAAGTATTTGCTAATGGTGGTCAATATTCTAAAGCAACAAAAGAATTTGAGAAAACATTAGAAGCACAGGTTTCATTTGTACAAGATGCTTATTTCAGATTTAGACAAGCTGCTGCTATACCTTTATTTGAAGGTGTTACTAAACAAGTTAAAGCATTAGTTGGTGATTTTAAAGAGAATGATGAACAATTAAAAGCCTTAGCTAAAACAGTTGGGGAATCACTTGCTAAAGGTTTTGCAAACTTAGGTAAATTTATTAAATTTATTATTACGAATTTTGAAAATCTTATAAAAGTTATTAAAGTATTTATAGCTTTAAAAGTAATTGCAGTTGTTGGTAATATAGGTAAAGCAATGTTATTAATGGCAACCAAAGTTAAAATTGGAGCCGGAGCCTTTACTGCTTTAAATATAGCAATAAGAGCTAATCCAATAGGAATATTAATAACAGTTATACAAGCTGCAGTTATAGCATGGATAGCTTTTGAAAAACAAATAAGACAAGTTGGTTCATATATTGCTAATAAATTTAATAGTATAGTTGAAAATTCTGCACTTAAAATTAGAAAATTTACTCAAGCTATTGGTCTTGGTAGTGATGAAAATCTTGAAAAAATACAAGAATTAGAAGCAAATGTAAATAGTATTGCAGCATCATATACAAAAATGACTAAAGCACAAAAAGCTGCTTTTGCTGGTGATGGTATTTCTGAATACACACAACAAACATTAACTCCAGTACAAAAAGATGCTTTTGCTGGTAGACTTTCAGATCCAACTGCTGTTGCTGCTGCCGAAGAAAAAGCAAAAGAAATAATGGCTATTAATGAAAGAATTATGTTCTCTGAAAGATTGGGAATTCAAATAGCTGCTAAAGAAGCTGGTATTGCTCATCAAAAAAGATTAGATCAAGTAAAAGAACTTAGAGCAAAATTATCTTTAATTGGTATTGATAGTAAAGAAATTGGTGGAATAATTGGAGATACATGGATCCAAGGAATACAAGAAGGAAATACATTATTAGAAACAACTCAGAATGCATTTAAAAATGTATTAATAAGTATATCAAATACAATTGTTAAAAGATCTGCTGAACTATTAGTTGAAAGAATATTTAATTCATTAATTGATCAAAGAATAATGAAACAAAAAGCTTTAAATGCTGCTACATCAGAACAAGGTGGTATTATGCAAGGTTTAATATCTAAAGCTGGTTCTTTATTTAGTGCTATGGGTAGTGGTGGTGGTATGGGAAGTAAACTTGGTGGTTTATTTTCTATAGGTAAATCATTTTTAGGATTCAATCAAGGTGGAGTTGTACCTGGTGGTGCTCCTTATACTGATAGAGTTCCTGCTATGTTAACTCCTGGTGAAGTTGTTGTTCCTAGAAATAAAGCTAATAATCAATCAGGAAATACAAGTATAACTAATATAAATATAAGTGGCAATGTAGATCAAAGATCAATTGACCAAATTAAATCCGTAATATCAGCGGCTTCAGCTGAAGTTGGTGGTGCGAATAAAGCTTACACGAAAAATACTCAAGGTGTAAGAGGGAGAAATATATAATGGCTACAAGTTCAATTTTCAAATATGCTAATGACATCTCAATGAATAGATCTGCTAATTCTGCTAGATCTGTTACAACAGGTGGTTATGCAAGAACACATAGATTAGGCCCAAGTGTTATGTCATTTGAAGCTGATTTACCTTTATTAACTGAAGAACAATATAGAGAGGTTGAGAACGAATTATTCAGTATTGATGATGGTATTAAATTTTTAAATGTAAATATTAGTTCTAATAATGGAAATAATATTATGCAATCAACATCAGTGCCTTTAAAGCCTGGTGAAACAAATATTAAATTAATAGCTTATAGTTATTCTACTACAAGAGAAATTACTTTAGCTAATTTAGCACCTAATACTACTGATATATTTAAGGTTGGTGATTTTTTACAATTTGAAAACTTTCATAAATTATATCAAATAGCTAAACCATTAGGTTCAACTAATTCTACATTTACATCTTCAGATACAGGAACATGTAAAGTTAGATTATCAACACCTTTATTAAGTAGTGTTGGTTTACCTGCTACATCTGTTGGATCTACTGATAGATATTATATAGTTACTGGTGAAGCAGATGAATATGAAATAATATCATATGATTTATTTGGTGGACCTGTACAAAATAGTACTAATGCTAGTGAGGGTAAAATAATATTTAAAGATGCAACATCCGGAAATCAATTAACTTATGATGATGGAACAAATATAGAAATAATTATACCAAATAATACAACATCTAATTATCAAATAAGATCTATTTTTTCACAAAGTTTAAATAGTGTTTATAATAGTTCAAATTTAACTACAGCACAAAATGCTCAAAATAATAAAATTAGTCAAGTATTACATAGTGTAAGTTATAGTGGTGGTATTGGAACAGGTGTATTAACATTTACTTCAACTACAGCTAATATAAGAGCGGAACTTACAGACGTATCTATGGTTGGACAAACATTGGACGGTTTAACAGTAATAAATGCTTTTACTACTCCTTATCAAGATGGCACAATGACTATAAAATTATCTAATGGTAATACTGCTTTAGATAGTAAGGGTAATGCTTTAGTAATAAATATACCATCTACAAATAGAACAGCAAAAGAAGTTATAACTTATTTAGAAACTTTAATTGAGTCCGCTGATTCTACTAGTGTTCTTAGAACTGATGGTGTTATAACAAATTTAGGAGCAAAAGCTTTTCCTCAAGATTATGGAGAAACTTTAGCTGATCATGTTGGTTATTTTGAAATTACATGGGGTTTAGATTATGAAGGTTGTTCTTTAGAATATACAACACCAACTGGTACAGATGCTGTAAATTATAATCCTATTAATTTAACAGGAGATGAAGTTGCAACTGTAATTACTAATGGTATTACAATTGAAAATGCTTCTGGTACATATACTGCTGGTGGTTATATAAATACATTAGTTGATGCACCTCAATTAGCAAATACAAGAAGAATACAATCAGTTAATACTTCAGGATCCACAACAACAATTAATTTTGTAACTGCGGAAGAAGGAACAATAGCTACTGTAGGTACTTTTTCAGCTGCTGATCCTCTTAGAACAGAAACTACTCATACAAATGTTCCAGGTATAAGTGATAATCCTTTAAGCACTGTTGGTACATTTGATATAGATGTAGATTCAAATGGAGCTATTACATCAGTTGTTGTTAATACACCAAGTACAAATGTAAGAGTTGGTGATGAAATAACTATTGGTGATGATGATATGGATAATATTGAAGCTGATGATTTTACATTTGAAATAGCTACTATTAATAATAATGGTATTACAACTTTTGATTCAACTAATTATACTGATAAAGAAATTTATAGTCATGCAAATGATGCATCATCTACATCTAATAAAGTTTTCTTTGAAATAACAAATGTCAGTCCTTCAAGTGTTAGTTATAGTAATGTTAATATACTTATGGGTGCAGATGTTAATATGAAATTAATGTTAACAAATAAACCATCTGTAACTATTGTACCTAAAGATGAAACAGAAAATTTATATAAATATGATACATTTAAATTTGCGGAGGTATTATAATGGTTCGAGCAATTAGTAATAATTATCTTGAAGCCGAAGGTGGATATCCAATTCAATTTGTTGTTATACAACCAGATACTAATGTTAAAAATGCTTTATTTTTAAATACATCTTCAAGAATAATAACAGAAACTTTAGATGGTTATGGTGAAGTTAAAACATATCCTTCAGCAGGTATTTTAGATTTAACTGCTGTTGAAGAAACTAAAGATGTTAAAACTAATCAAATTACTATTGTGTTAAATGGTGTACCAAATACAATTATTCCTATTTTAAAAAAGTATAATGGTATTGGTGGTATTGTAACTATTTATCAAGGTTGGATTAATGATCAAGATACTTTATTAAGTAAAATGGATACAGAAGCTACTATTGGTACATATATAAAATGGAAAGGTGTTATTCATTCACATTCTGTTGATGAAGAAAGCCAAGAGCTTGGTAAAGTTAAAATATCATTAGAATGTAAAAATATATTATCAACTATTATTGGTAGTACTAATGGTAGATATACATCTGATAGTTCATTTAAAAGAATTTCAGCCGGAGATAGGTCAATGGAATTTGTAGCTGCTATGGTTACATTTAATCCTAAATTTGGTAAAGAATAAATATAAGGATATATATAATATGAAAATAAGAATGGCGAATAAAAATGATACACAAGATGGTATAAAAGAAATAGTACAAGCAGTTAAAGAGTTTCCTGAATTTTCAATAAAAGGATTAATTGTAACTGATGAGTACTACAAGAATTTAATTAATTTATGTTTTGATAAAGGAATGATTGTTGTTGCTGAAGAAAATAATAAAATTATTGGCTGCCTAATGGGCTTATTAAATAATAATATTTTTACTGCTATGCAAGAACTTGTAACTATTGTTACTTGGGTACATAAAGATAAAAGAAATAGTTCAGCATTTTATAGAATGCATAAACTATACAAAGAAGAATATACAAAATTAAAACAACAAAACAAAATTGACAGAGTTATTATGGCTTGTTTACCTAACAAAACAAATATTAAATTTGAAAAATTAGGTTACACACTTGCTGAAAGAACTTATGAATGGAGATAAATTATGGCAGCAGCTGCACCAATTATTAGTGCTGTAGTAGCAAATAATATCCAAGGAGCAATTATAAGATTTGCTCTTTCAATGGCTGTTTCTTTTATTACACAAAAATTATTTGGTCCTGAAGCTCCTCCTGGAGCCGCGTCGGCTAACGGTGGTTCAGCTCCAGACCCTGGTGTCAAACAAAGAATTCCATCAGATCCATCAAATAAATTACCGGTTGTATATGGAGAGGATAAAGTACACGGTTCAATTATATTTGCTGATATATCATCTGATAATCAAACAATGGGTTTTATAATTGCTTTATGTGAAGGACCGATTAATGCTATAAAATCAGTTTGGTGGGAAGATTATAAATTAGTATTTGATACTGATGATATATATAATGAATATGAAGAGGTTGTAGCTACTATAGAAGGTTCAAATGTTATAGATGCTATACACCAAGACGGAACTCATGATGATTGGTTAAAAGATTCTTTTTCTGTTTTTAGATATCCTCATGGTGGTAGATGCGCAGAAATGGAAGCATTTAGTACTAAGTGGGCTACAGGTGCAGAAAATAGAACTATGCCTGATGTTGCTTATGTATATTGTGAATTAAAATATGATAGAGAGAAACAAGTTACAGGTTTAACAAGTAAATTAGGTTTTGAAATTGAAGGTAAAATAGTTAGACAACTACATAGTGATTTAAATTTTGATGGTATACAAGCTTCACCAGGTAAATTAAATGGTGGTATTACTAATCCTACTCAGTTTACTCCTGAGTTTACATGGGATCAGTATATGGAAACTGCTAATAGTATTGTTGGTTATTCTGCAATGGATGCTGATTATATGGATAATGGAAGATTACCTCAAGATTTAGTAGTACCTGGAGGCACATACGAAATTATAGATATTAATAATGAATTTAGTGGTTGGACTATTCAAGATTATAAAGATGGTTTAATGACTGCAGCTGATATGGGCTATGGTGAAGAGGGAGAAGTAGAATTTGATTTTGTACAACCAGGTGAACAATATTTAGATTTTGCTACAGGAAATTATGTTACATTTACACCACCAGTTCCAGATGATGGAAGACGAATTATTAATGGTTTAAATATTAAAAATGAGGGGTATGGTTATCCTGAATCTTATAGTGAATATCAATATGAAGATTCAAGTAGAGTTTGGATAAAATATACATATACTCTTAATGGTGCTACTCAAAATTATTATATGCCTTTAATAACAGATAATTTTTCAGATTTTACTGTAGATGAGTTAGAACCAGCTTTTATTGAAAATTTTACAGATATCTTAATTGGTTATAATTGGTCATTTCAAGAACAACCTTGGAATCCTTATGGTTATTTACCTATGGGAATAGGTTATTTAGAAGATTTAGGTGTAAGAAGAAAAAGAATGGACTATCATGTTGCAGATTCAAACGGAGTTGAACCAACATTTGAATATGAACCAGGACAACAATATTTTACAGCACCTGTACCAATAAGTCTTAAAGCACATAATGCAGGTTATTATTCACAAAGTCCACCTGAATGTTTAATAGATTATTTAACAAGTTATGTTTATGGTTGTGGTCAATCTATAAATGATAATGATCTTGATTTATCTACATTTTATAATCATAAAACATTTTGTAATGAATCAGTAACACATAATGACCCAGCTGGTGCTTCAGTATCAAGCATAAGATATAAAACAAATGGTTATGCTAATACAGGTGATGATAAAGATTTAAATATTTCAGATTTAGTTGTTAATTCACAATCTATATTTAGTTATACTTTAGGTAAATTTCAAATGATGTCAGATAAACCTGATATAGTTCAAAAGGTATTTGATCATACTAATATATATGGTGATGTTACTATGGTTAATGATGGTTTTAATTCTACTTTAAATGAAATGACTTTAAAATTTAAAGCTAAATCAGAAAACTATCAAGATGATCAAGTATTTTTAAATTATGATAATACATATTTTAATGAGCCTGAATTAGCTAAAGACATATCTTTAAAGTTTTTAAATACTAATGTTGAGGCTCAAAGAATGGGCAGTGTATTAATGAATAAATCTAGAAGTAATAAAATTATTTCTTTTAGAACTGATACAAGAGCTGCTGAATTACAATTTAATGATGTTATAGAAGTTCATGGAACATATTATGACTTAAGTCAAAATGCTATTTTAACACATACTTATGTTAATGCACAAAGTTCTTTACCATCTACTGCTACTATTGGTGAATATAAAATGTTTTGTAATGCACAAAATATAGATGTTAAATATTCAGATGATACTCCAGCACATTATTTTGTGCCTAATACAATAGTTAAATTTGATGATTTATTAACTTATTTTAAAGAATGTATTAATGGTCAATTTTATGATCGTTCAGGAACATTAAGTAAGTATCAAATAGATCAAAATAATAAATTAGGTGAAATATTTTCATTGGTTACTTTTGTTGATGGATATGTTGGTGGCGAATTTAGTGGTCAATTTCAATTTCATATTAACTCTATAATATTTAATGGAAATTTTGATACTAATATAATTATTAAAACAGTAAATAATATTAATAATACAACATTTATAGGTACAACAAGTCAAATTCAAGATTTTGATAATGGTTCTAAATTTAGAGTTAATAGTATTTCTGAAGTTGAACTTGATGGTGGTTTACAAGGTTATTATATAACTGCACAAGCTTATAATGAAAGTGATTATACTGTAGGAACATTAACTCAAAAAGCTGATGCACCTACTTTAAATGCACAAAATTATAGTAATATTGGTGTTGTAACAAATTTAACTTTAGCAAGTTCTAATCCACTTGCATCAATACCAAATATGGTTATAAACTTTACTACTCCTTCATCAAGTAATATGGAAGGTGTAGAAGTTTATTATTCAGAAGGTGCTACAGGTGAGAAAAAAGTTAGTAATATTTTTGCTGCACCTGGAAGTAGTTTTGCTGCTAATACAACTCAAGCAGTTACTTTAAGTAATATACCAACTACAACTAATTTATATATTTGGATAAGAGGTTATAATGATTTTGCAAGAGGTGGTTATTCAACAGGTTTAAATGTTGGTGCTTGGACACCTGCTAATGCTTCAACTAATGTTGGAAATAATGCAGTAAGTCAAAACTCAATTCAAAATAATGCTGTTGGTACTAATCAAATACAAAATAATGCTGTTGGTACTAATCAATTAGCACAAGTTGTAGATTTTACTGGTAAGACTGTTACATTACCGGCTGATGCAGTTAAAGCACATACTGGTACTTGGGACAATACAATTAAATTAAATGATTTTTCTATAACTAATCAAGCTTATTGGCAAGGTTATTTTATAGATACAACAAATAATACGGTAACAATAACTTTACCCGCAACTCCTGATGATGGAGATATAATTAAAATAATAGATGTTGGAGATAATGCTTCAACTAATAATATTATTATAGATGGTAATTCAAAAAATATACAAGGCTCTAGTAATAACTATAATATAAATACTAATAGAGCTGGTACAGAGTTTATATTCTTAACTGGTAACGGTTGGATATTAACTAATAATTAACGACAATGATATATAGCCATAGTTATATATTAAACTCATAACCCTATTGGAGAAAAAATGAGAATATCAAATATAAGACACTTCCTTGGCGGAGCAGATCAAGTTATCGCTAGAGAAGTTTTACAAGGCAATCAATTCCTTTTAAATGTTAGTGGAGATGAAAATATTGACTATTCAACTGCAGCAACATTTACTTTAGCTACAGAACTGTTTACAGCAGATGTTACTGAAGGAAGAAGTAGTATAACTATTAATTCATTAACTAAGGATCCTAATGCAACTGTTGTAAATTATAATTCAACAAGTTTAATTAGAAACGCAACTCAAGGATCATTTGATCTTAAGGTACCAAATACTTTATTATCAGACTTTAATAATGGTGGACATGTATTTAATGCTTCACCAGATACTACAAGCCCTTATATTGTTGCTATGAAGTTACAATGGGCAAATGGTGAAGAAATTAAATCAATAAGGTTCTTATTTGTAATAAGATATCAACCGCAATAAGGAATTGACATGACAATAAAAATTACTGATAATAATAAAATTAATCTTAATGTAGGTACAAATAAACCTGGAGCACAGGGGCCACAAGGTCCGGCTGGTGCAACCGGTCCTCAAGGTGCTGCAGGATTAAAAGGTGATACTGGTGCAATTGGGCCGCAAGGACCGACTGGTACTCAAGGAATAAAAGGTGATACAGGAGCAGATGGTGCACAAGGTATACAAGGTCCTGTAGGTTCTCAAGGAATAAAAGGTGATACAGGTAATACCGGTCCAACTGGTTCAATAGGTTTAACCGGACCACAAGGTATTGCAGGAACAGCTGGAGCTCAAGGTCCGTCCGGATCTGTTGGGGCAACTGGTCCACAGGGTCCAACAGGTTTAACTGGGGCTGCTGGAGCTTCTTTTGATATTGATTCTTATTCTATAACTTCTTCTATAGATAATAATGACTTATTATTTTTATCTAGAAATAGTTCAGGTAATGAATTTAAAATTACTTTAAATGATTTAAATACTAAAATTGAAACTTTAATTAGTCCAGCATTACAATCTTATACAGATACTGCAATAGCAAATTTAGTTAATGGAGCGCCTGGTACTTTAGATACATTAGAAGAATTAGCTAATGCATTAAATGATAATTCGAATTTTGCTACTAATTTAACAAATGTGGTTAATACTAAATTAGCTTCAGCAGATTTTAATGCATTATGGGATACAAGATTTAGTACAAAAACTACAAATAATGTACCTGAAGGTAATTCTAATTTTTATTATACAACTGCAAGAGCTAATACAGATATAGATTCTAGAATAACACAACCATATATTAATGCATTAAATATTAATGCTGATAAATTAGATGGTTATCATGCTAGTTCATTTATACAAACTGGTACTTTAGCTGCTGTAGCATCAACTGGTGCTTATGGTGATTTAAATGGTGTACCTGTTTATCATACTGTTGCACAAACTGGTGATTATAATGATTTAATTAATGTACCACTAGGTATAACATATTATAGAAATTTAGATGTTGATGATCATTTAAACTTATCAACAGCTGCAACCAATCAAGTTTTATCTTGGAATGGTACTGACTATGATTGGGTTGACCAATCTGCTGGAGGTGGTGGTGGAACAAGTAATTTTAGTGGTAACTATAATGATTTAACTAATAAACCAGTTTTATTTGATGGTAACTATAATACTTTAACAAACAAACCAACTTTATTTGATGGTGATTATAATAATTTAACTAATAAACCAGCAACACAAGTATTATCTGCAGGAACAAATGTAACTATAACAGGTAATGTTATTGATGTTGATTCAATTGCTTTAACAAGTGTAAGAACAGCGGTTAGTGAAGCTGCTCAATTAGGATTCTCATTACAAGAAGGTGATGTTGTTGTTAGAACTGATCTTAATGAATCTTATATGCATAATGGTGGTTCTGCTGGAACTATGGCAGACTTTACATTATTAGCAACTCCTACAAATGCTGTTTTAAGTGTTGTTGGTCAAACAGGTTCTATAAGTGCAGCACAAATTAAAACTGCATATGAAGCTGAAGCTAATACAAATGCTTTTACAGATACTGAAAAAACTAAACTTTCTAATATTGAAATAAATGCTGATGTTACTGACACAACTAATGTTGTTGCTGCTTTAACTGCTGGTAGTAATATTACTATTGCTGCTGATGGTACAATTGCTTCAACGGCTAGTGGAACTTCAATTACTATACAAGAAGAAGGTGTTGATTTAGCAACAGCAGCATCTACAATTAACTTTGTAGGTTCTGGTGTAACTGCTAGTGGAACAGGTGCAACTAAAACAATTACTATTCCTGGTGGTGGTAGTGGTACCTCTTTATCAAGTGGTGCAATTGTTGGAACTGATTTAGTTTTAACTAATTCTGATTCTTCAACAGTTAGTATTGATGCAACTGATTTAATTAATCCAGTTCCTTATTTAACTGGCTCAGGTCAAAATTGGTTTCATGCTTTTGGTACTAATGCAAATACACAAATATCAGGATCAATTACAGATGCTACTACTTATGCTAACTCACCTCAATATTATGGTACAAAGTTAGCAAAAGGTAATCAATTTAAATGGCAACAACATCATTTACCAAATAATAATTCTTACTTTTTCTCTATTGGTGTATGGGCTGGGGCTACTGATGCTGCTATGGATGGTGGTGGTACTGCTGGAGGTACTACATTAACTAATTGGAGTACAAAATTTGGTTTTTACTCTAATATTATTTATGCAGATGCATCAACAGCTAGTGCTAATGCTGGTTACAGTTCAAAAAATACTGATATAGCAGATAATACTTCAACTTATACTAATGGTGCTATTTGTAAATTAAGATATGAATCAGATAATAAATTAAGATTATATATTAATGATGTATTATATGCTTCTACTATTGTAGCCGAAACAGGTAATGATTTAGATATATTTTTTACTGGTTCAAATAATGGTATTGAATATCCAAGTTTTATAAATGAATCTTTTAATTTAACTAGATTAGAAGAAACAGCTGCGGCTTGGCATATATCATATGGATCTAGTGCTGATGAGCAAGTTGGTGTTTCAACTATGACTTCTGCAGTAAATCAAAAAGGTCCTTTTTATTGGGGTGAATCATTTACTAGAGGCAGTGAATATAATTTTATTTTTGACACTGCACAACAATGGAGAATGGGTATATGGTCCGGTAATGAAACTCCTCACGGTTTTAACACTGGAATGGCTACTTATTCTAATTGGAGTACAGTATTTTCATTTTTAAATGGAAGTACTTCTTTTGTAAATGGTGTTAATACTGATGTTCAAAGTTATAATAGTGGAAGTAATTATTCAGTTGCAAACAATGCTGATTTATCTCTTAGATTTTTAAGTGATGGTCATTTAGAATTAGTAGATAAAACTGGTGGTACTGAATCTACAATTGGTAAAACAATAACTCCATTAACTGTAGATTCATTTAAAATACAATTTGGTGGTTGGGCTAATGTTGAATTTCCTAATAATGGTACTCTTTCTAATCAAACTATTGACTGGGAAATTGCACATGACTTTGATAATTCAGAAGATGGTTATAGTGATGGTGTTGAAGATCATACTGTTTTAAAAAGTCGTATTTCAATTGTACCAGGTGAACAATTTAATATTAATTTAAGTAATGTTGCTTTAGGTGATTATATGGGTACTAGTTTTACAGGAGCTTCTGGGTCAGCAATTTCAAATGCTGAAGAATTATTAGATCACAGATTCCAATATCAAACTAATGAAAGTCTTATTGGTCCTGCTTGGAATTTTAATACTGCTGCTATTAATTATTTTGTAACTGGTGGTGGAATTATTCCAAGTTGGAGAATAGGTGGTGCGGGTACAGTACAAGGTATGGTTAGTTTAAGATACAATAATGATAATACCCTTGATCTTTATTCTGAAACGTCTGCAGGAAGCAATGAACATATCGCAACATGTGCAACAAATGCAAGTGGAAACGCTATTCATTTATTTTATGGTAAAAATGGTGGAGTAGGTGATTATTCTAAAATACCTGTTATAACAAAACAATCTATTGCTGGAGGAGGTGGTTCTTCTGGTAATAATTCTGGTACCGGAGGAATGGTTGTAGACCTTGGTGCTAAAACTACAAACTTTAGTATTGCAACATCTTCGGATTTTGAAGCATACTTAGTTGATACAACAAATAATACTATTGAAGTGACCTTGCCAGGTACACCTAATAATGGGCAGAGAATAAAAATAATAGATGTTGGTAATAATTTATCTACAAATAATTTAACAATAAATAGAAATAATAATACTATCCAAGGAGATGCAAGTAATTTAACTGTGGCTATAAATAGATCCGCTTTTGAATTAATGTTTGTATCAACTTATGGTTGGGTATTAATGAACAAATAACAATTAATTAATTAATTAACAAAGGAAAATAAATAAAATGTCGACTTATAATACTATAAGATACGGGCACTTGGCAACTAGTGCTCAAGGTACTAAAGCGGATTCAGCTTTACAATCTGTATCTGAGGCAAATGTTACAGCCCACGAGGCTGCTTTAACAATTGCAGAATCTCAAGTTACAGGTTTAACTGCTGCTTTAGGTGCCAAAGTAAATACTTCAGCTTTAGCTGCTGTTGCTACAAGTGGTGCTTATTCAGATTTAACTGGTGCACCAACTAATATATCAACGTTTACTAATGATTCTACTTATGCAACTGAATCATATGTATCAACTCAAATCAATAACTTAGTTGGATCTGCTCCAGGTACTTTAAATACGTTAGAAGAAATTGCTACTGCAATTAATGATGACGCTGCTGTATATGATACTTTAAACGCTGCAATAACAAATAAATTAAATTCTTCTGCTGTTTCTACATTTGGTGGAACTTTAATTGATGATGCTGATGCTGCGACTGCAAGAACTACTTTAGGTTTAGGTACTGCTTCTACAACTAATGCTTCTGATTATGCTACGGCTGCTCAAGGAACTTTAGCTGCTAGTGCTTTACAATCTCAAACATCACACGCTGATGTTGTTGTAGATGGTGATTTCAGTTCAGCTGGTCTTATGACTACTGATGGTTCTGGAACTTACTCTATTACTGCTGCAAGTTCTTTTGCTACAAGTGCACAAGGTACTAAAGCTGATTCAGCTGTACAACCTGCTGCAATTTCTAATATGGTTGAAACTACTGATAGTATTGATGTACTTTCAGATGTTGATACAACAACTGCTGCTCCAAGTAGTGGTCAAGTATTAATATGGAATGGTTCAAACTGGGCTCCAGGTAATGCTGCGGCTGCAGGATTAGATTTTGATTCGTCAATTAAAACTGCTTCATTTACTGCTGCTGTTGATAAAGGATACTTTGTTGATACTGCGGGTGGTGCATTAAACGTAACTTTACCAGCATCTCCAAGTGTTGGTGATGAAGTTCACGTTATTGATTCATCTAATTCAGCTGCAACAAATAATATTACTATTGTAAGAAATGGTAATCCTATTGCAAGTTCAGCAACTGATTTAACTGTAGCCATTAATGGTGCTGCATTTAGATTAATCTGGTCTGGAAGTTCTACTTTCGGATGGGTATTAATGAACAAATAATAATACAGATAATAATAATATATTTTATGTGGTCTATTTATTTAGGCCACATAAAAATTTAAAAAGGAATTTAAAATGGCAACATATAGAAGTATAAAGTATATTGTACCAACAGAGGCTGTTGAGCATACGGATAGCATTAATGCTTTAACCGATGTGGATACAAATACTACCGCACCAACTGATGGACAGACTTTAAAATGGGATGGTACAAATTGGGTTCCAGGAGATATTGAAGAATCAGCTAGCGGAACACAAAAAGCTATCTTTGCTTTTGGATCAAATGAAGGCACCTTTATGAGTGATGATACTAATACATCAGTTACATTTTCAAGCACAGGTGTTTTTAGTTCTAATTCTGCAACAGCTGGTACTGATAGAGCAGATTTAAGAGCTTCAACTTATGGTGGAGATAAGGCTATATTTGCTTTTGGGCATGCCTATTATGGTAATGCAACTGGAAGTGGTGAAAGTATGAGTAATTTAGTTTCAAATGCTGGAGTTATAGCTTCAGATACAACTGGAGTTGGTACGGCTAGATATGACTTAACTTCTTCGGAATATGGTGGAGATAAAGCTATATTTGCTTTTGGTAGAAGTGGATCGGGTGGTCCCTCAAGCATAACTCATCACAATGTATCTAATTTAGTTTCTAATACTGGGGTTGTAGCTACTGATACAACTGGTGTAGGAACAGCTAGAGAGAGTTTAGGCGGAGTTAGGTATGGTGGTGATAAAGGGATATTTGCTTGTGGATACACTGGAAGTTTTTTCAATACAATTAATTTAGTTTCAAATGCTGGCGTTGTGGCTAGTGATTCTACTGGTACTGGTGTTGCAAAAGGTTGGAATCAAGGTGCAAGTTATGGTGGAGATAAAGGTATTATGTTTTCTGGATATAATTCAAGCTGGGCAGCTATAAATTCACATCAATTAGTTTCTAATGCAGGTGTTATGTCTACTGATACAACAACCACTAGTAATCCAGCAGCAAAATATATGCACAGCGGTTCAAGTTATGGCTTAGATAAAGCTGTATTCTATGGTGGTGATGATACGGTTGAATTTTGGGTATCTGATTATAATTTAGTTTCAAATACTGGTGTTATAGCTGCTACTACTACAAACACCGCTACGGAACAAATTCGTCATGCAGGTGCAGGATTTTCATCTACAGCTTAAACAATAAAAAGGATTTAAAAAGATATGCCAACATATAAAAGTATAAGATATATAGTACCAGATGAAGCTGTAGAACATACAGATAGTATTAATGCTTTAGCTGATGTTAATACTTCAACTGTTGCACCAGAAATAGGACAAATTTTAAAATGGAGTGCCGCTAATTCTAGATGGCAACCTGCTGATATTGAAGAAAGTGCTAGTGCAACACAAAAAGCTTTGTTTGGTTTTGGTAAAGTTGCTGGTGGTAACGGTTATAGAAATATGACTAATTTAATTTCAAGTTCAGGCGTTGTGGCTACTGATACTACTGGAGTTGGTACTGTTAGAGATGGTTTAGGAGGGGCAAGCTATGGCGGAGATAAGGCTATATTTGGCTTTGGTAGAAATAATGATGACAATAATGATATGGGTCAAAAAAATATAACTAATTTAGTTTCAAATACTGGAGTTGTGGCTAGTGATTCTACTGGAGTTGGAAAAAAGAAAACTGCAGTTTGTGCAGCAGGCTATGGTGGTGATAAAGCGTTTTTTGGATTTGGTATGCATTATGATTATGATAATGATGATGAAGATAATCAAAATCAACTTAATTTAGTTTCTAATACTGGTGTTGTATCTACAGAAAATACAGGAGTTGGTACTGCCAGACAAGGTGCAGCTGCAGCAGGCTATGGTGGTGATAAGGCTATAATTGGCTTTGGTTATAGTGGCCAAAGAACTAATATAACTAATTTAGTATCCAATACAGGAATTGTATCTTCAGATGTTACTGGAGTTGGTACGGCTAGATCTTTAGCGGCAGCTAGCTATGGTGGAGATAAGGCTATATTTGGCTTTGGTTGGACTGGTTCTAAT
>CENI01018262.1_pt1 | contig 28560 bp, 24 predicted proteins | sample 530161 | NCBI WGS metagenome assembly CENI01 (sample SAMEA2591107, study PRJEB7988) | marine metagenome | isolation source: saline water (ENVO:00002010), including | reverse complement strand
GTACAATGTTACAGAGATTTCTTATATGAACTCAATAACATAAAATCTCACTTCTTGTCTGGTCGTTAATTACTTACAATTTGGCCTTCGACGATGATAGGGTCCGTACCTGTTACTCCTTGCTGGATTGTTACTTGGTTAAGAGTATCATAGTAAGGAGTTACTTTAGGCATTTCCTTACGTATTTCGGATTTAATTTTTTGCTTAAGATTATCGTCACTAATATTAAGATTTTTTATTTCAATATCATATGTATTAGTATTTTTCTCTGGTAAGTTAAACTTATATAACCTATCAATAGTATCCAAATAAGTTCTCTGACCTATAGGAAATGACCATACAACGTCTTTATTAATTCCATGATAATTGTAATGAGATCTTATCTCATAAAAGTCTAATATTCTATTATACATATTAAACCCCTTTATCTTAGCATTATGTAAGAAGTATTTGCCTGATTGTTGTAATCTACTTGAGAGTGTTAAATAGTATGGAGTACTCAACGCTCCTATAAACATCCCAGAGCCTAGTGGGTTATCTAATAGAAATGTACCAGGAGAGAAAGTTCTTCTCTCATACTTGTAACCATTTATGTATAAATCCATCCAGCCTTTTTTCAAGCTAATATTAACTGCAAAGTGATTATACCCGGATTTGAGCTGGGAAATATCGTATACAATAACAGCTTCTGTTTTCTTGAATGCACCTGTCTTAGTAAACTTAGGTTTTACTTTGAGAACCACTTTTAACTTATTTTTACAAGCATTGTATTTCTTTAAGAAATAATAACTAGTAACAGATTTGGTTAAATTGAGATTATTAACTAATCTTTTACCTAGGCTTTTTGTTTTTACAAGATTAAAGTTTCTATCTAACTTATGTAATAATGTTTTGTTAGAAAATTTTTCTATTATAAGATAATATTTAACATAATCACTTCCTTCAAAGTCTAATATAATATCGATATATTTAGTAGTATTACTATCCAAGAATGTTAGATCTTTGAATGAAACTAATTCTCTAGTTGATTTAAGCTTTGATATTCGATTCTTATCATGAAGGGTTATGACATAATCCTCATCATCTACTATAACGTTAGTAATAAATGACTCAACATTACCACCTGTAACTTGTATTGTATTTGTATTATTGTTTTGAAATCTATTTTTATATATTAAGTTATAAGGTATAGGTTTTTGTGTTGGAGATTTTTGTCTAATAGTAAACGCTTCTCTTTTGCTATTTACAGCGAGTTCGTTGCCAGTATCAATATCACCATCCGCCCTATAAAATGATATATTATTGTTAACTGGGTTAACATAAATTTTATTCTTATCTCCTATAGTATCTGCACTCACAGATCGTTTCAAATGAGTAGAATTATCAGATGAGTCGTAATAGAAATAACCTGACTTACCAGCTGGATTTAAACCAACATAAAATCTATCTTTAGTTACATCAGTATCATCAATAACAATACTTGAATAACTCGATAACTCTGTAATTTTACTTACAAGATTAGGATTACTATTGTATATGTAAATAACATTATTTTCTCCTAATATATAAAACTCACTGAAATTATCTTTACGCGATACACTTTTAATATTGACAGGTGTATTACCTTCGAGAATTTCAATCTCATCATAAATCTCTAAGTCATTATTAAGTAATAATAATTTATGACCTACAGGTATATAAATATTTGGAGTTACAAAATCAGTATTGAAAACACCAATACCCTCTTCGAAGAAATTACCAAGAATCTTATATCCTAAAGGCAGAGAAAAATCTTTCGCGCTCAACCAAAAAGTAAATGATGTATCTCCTTTATGATCGGTTCTAAACTTACCGAATCTATCTCCGTTGAGATCTAATTCTATATCATTTTTTACATTATTATATGTTGCTATAGATCCCTTTTCAGATAATACTTCCATATTATCAGACAATCTGAATTTATTCAAGGACTGTATATGATTATAGTAATCAAGCTCTCCGATATGATAGTACGCATAATCATTATTTTTTTGAAAAGTTAATCTAGAGCTAATATCAAATACGTATGTTGATTGCGCGCTTGCAGAAGTTACTGTATTGTAGAATGATGTACCTGAGATTGCTTCATTAAAGCTTTTCGCTTCTGGGTTATAATACCTATCTACCCATAATTTTCCACCATCTTCATTACCTGATAACCAGCTACATAGATATGTTGCATTAACATCGTCACTAAAATTATTAGATTTAAAATCGATCCTACGTTTGAATATTTTATCTGATACTAAAGGATTGCTTCCTGGTATTGCTCCGAGATTATCGATTTTAGAGTCATTTACATTTAGTTTTGTATATGGAGAAATACTCGATGGGGTAGTGAAGTAAGTTAACTTAGAAGGTGGAAAAGGAATATCTTTGGTACCTATATTATAAGATAAAAATACTTTATCATATCCTTGAGTTTGATTATTACCTGCAAATACTTTTTCGTATACTCTATTTAAATTATCTGGTTGAGAGTTATAATGATTACTTGGGGAGTAATATTCCTCTACTGTAGCTTGATTCTTTAGAGGTAAAATATTAAAAGCTACAGTACTATTACCATTATCTTCTGCAGACCAATAATCAAGAGTGTAATTGCTAGCAAAACCTAAGTAGTTATTACTAACAATATTAGTTGTTGTATTAAGATTTAACCCTACGTTATCTTTATTAAAACTTGAAAGATAGAAACTAAATGTATTATTAAGATTACCTTTTAGTTTTGTAAGTGTATTTCTGTTTATATCAATAACAGAACTAACAGTATTACCTGCAGTAGTACTGGTAAGCTCTAATACGTTAGAAAATATAACTTGATATCTGTTAGAAGGGTTAACTATATCTTTATAGGGAAAAAGTTTGAGTTGATTATCTTCAACTACATATTCAAATAAGTGAGAGCTCAAACCAGGTACTGATGCAGATAATTCAATCAGCTCAGCTGAGCAAAAAGCATAATAAGTACTATCATTTATTTCTTTTGTTATATATAGATATCTATTAGTGCTTATATTAAGTGTAAAGAAATATTTTGAAGATAGTGTATTGAAATTACTATCGTATGTAAATTCAGATGTCGCTGATTCTACCTTAGCATAATTACTACCATTTTTTAAATATGTTGTAAATGCTGCATCGCTTGATATTGTGTAAGGGGTATCTAGTTCTATTATAGAACTTAAGCTATATAAGTCAGATAAGTAATAAGCAGTATTATAATTAGTTTGTCTATCCTTTAAGTTTTCTAAAACATTATAGTTTTGTATATGAAGACCGAAATTAAAGTTCTCTAGTTCCCCTTTGTATTTAAGAGTACGATCTGTAGGATGTTTCAGCTTGACTGGCTTAACTATCTTTGGCTCTAGAGTATGTACTTTCATTGTTAAATCTTAATACCAGAGAATATAGAGTTTTTTAAAGTTACATCTGGGTTAGTAAACGCTAAAGAAATCACGTCATTAGCTACTAAATTCAAATATAAAGAAAAGTTATAATTATTACTTTGTTTTGTATTACCATCCGCGGTTGTACTACTAGCGGTGTACTCGGCGATGGGTTTACCATTTTTTCTGAGCTGTAAAAGAAAATTACTACGAGCTTGAGCTTGAGTATTTATAGTTCCATTAAACAGCATACCATATGAACCTTTTGCCTTGTAGAAAAAGCCCTTTGCATCATCTGGTTCAGCTGATAAATTGATATCCCCAGTACTAGATTTAGCTAAGGCAGTACCAGAAAACACAAACTCTTCAAATTTAAGAAAACCTCTACTATGACTCAAAATCCGGTTAGCAGTATTAGATACTGTGAACCCTATTGTACCATTTATAAAACTAGTTATATCTGATGCATTAATGGCATCTGTATTAATATTTTCTACTAAATTAACAAAAGAGGCCTCGACAGAGCCAATTCTAGTTCTAATCTCATTAATATCAGTGTTTACACCGCTTATACTCGAGAGTAATGTTTCGTTATTAAGAGTCTTAGCGCTTATTGCAGATATATCTGAGACCTGTAAGTATGAACCAGATATTCGGTCAAAAAATGTTATATTGTCTACTCCAATAACAAAATCCTTAAAATCCAATAATTTCGTTCCATTAGTCGTCTCTAATAGAACATAATCACCTATCTTAATTTCAGTAGCTATATCTAAATCTTCTATATTAATAATCTCGTCTTCTAGCGCCATATAATTATTTATGCTTGAAATTCGTTATAACTTATATAAGCCGTGAGAGTGCTTGTACCTATATTAACAGTTTCACATCCTGCAAGGCCATACAGATCTACAAAAAAGTATCCACCACTTACAGGCATTAAGCTGGTACCTACACCAGTACATACATTATTTAAATAAACACTATAAGGATTTTCAAGATTAGATCCGTAAATATCTATAATAGGAATATTTATATCTTTAATAGATGAATCGTCATTAGAATGCCATTGAAGGAAACCTGTTACATGCATGAATTGCGAATTCATTATTGCAGGTTCTACCCAACCTAGTCCTGGTAAATTTGCTGTACCTATACCTGTTCTAGTCCTGTATTTTAAATTAAACTTACTATCAAGACAGCCAGCGGCAGATACATCTATTAAACTATGACTCCGATATGCTTCTATAATAGCGATCTCGTCTTTCGCGACAAAATCTACTACTGTAGAGCAAGAACTAGTATTAGTATTTTCAGTTGATCCAAAATAGTTATAATCATTTGAATCCAAATTGAGATAATTTAATCCAACTAATTCAGGATTATCCGCTTCAAAAGTTAGTAATAACGTATCACCGTTGTTACCGTTACTATCGACTTCAAAAAAATCCGACTTTACGAGATTAATATCAACATAGTCGCTTAATATACTCTTATACATTTTAAACGCGACAGTATATAAATCTGAAATACCATCATCTCTGTGTAATAGAAAATCCACCTGTTTTTCACACCCATCAATTAACTCACTATGTATAACCTGGGTAAATACAGCAGAGCTTAGAGATTTAACATCTGTTGTAGTTTCGAGATCCCGGCTGTATACAACTTCACGATCATCATAGAATGTAACTATAATCTTATCAACAGGAGATTGTACTTGATCAATACCACTTAAACTAAATGTTATATTGGTTGTCCCAGTGAGGTTTTGAGTTACTGTAGATATAGTAGCTGTATTGGTTTGTTGAGATGTAGTTAAAGTATAAGTTGATATCTTCATTGAGTTATTCCTTCTACTTTAAAGCTTTTGAGCTCAAAATTAAATACACTTAGAGACGTAGTACAGCTGAGACCTACTTTAATATTTTTCGGTACTGTAAAATCAAAATTAACTAATTTGGCCATATTTAATCTATATAATTCTGTGTATTCTGCATCTGTAGAAATTTTCCCTGAAACTATAATAGTGCGTCCCATTTGAGATAGCTCTACTCTGAAATCCTTATACGTAGCATTAGCTGCGGCAGTAACGGTTTCATGTAAGGGTATGGATGTAATCTGAGTTGATTGCCCTATAGTTTTATAATTATTATCGTTACCGGCTCTAACTCCTATAGAGCACATTGTTTGAGTATATGTTGTATTGTTATATGAACCAGGTTTACCCTCTGTTGTTGTACAAAAGTTACCTGCGATATCAAACGCAATACCAACAAACCCGCTTAAATTTATACCAGTTGTTGACCAACCATCAAATCCACCCTCTTCTAATTGAGTAGAAGTAGATGGGCAATAACCCATAGAACTATTAACACCGTTAAGATCTAGCTTTAAATCAACATCCGGTTGTTCATAAAAGAAAACACAGAATCCTTCAGCGGGCCCAGCACTCAAAGTATGTTGTTGTATAGCTCTTGAGGATGATAGAGGTGTTCCAGAAATAGTTCTAGTACCCAGAAAACCTATCTGATCATTACCAGGTAGAGAATATGATTTACAGGTAAAGTCAACTCTTATACAGTGGTTAGTAGTATAAGCTAATGTATTAGGTGTTTGTGTAATGAAACCACCAGAATGACCTAAAGGTAAAGAAGAGTTAGCTGTTAATTCCGTACACGAGACAGAATACATTGCTGTATTAAAAACAATATCATCACCTTTATGGAATGGTCGAATTTTGTAATTCGGAGGCCTCTCTCCTATATCTATGTTTGAATTGACACCGAACACAGTAGTATTCGTCGCTGTTGAGTTACCATCTACATAAAAATCTCTATGTATATTTCCATTTGCAAAAGTAAAATTTAAGTCTCTACGTTTACTTTCAGGTAGTATGACTCTACTATCTATTGGTTTCATATACTCATCTACATATTGAAACACATAAGAGAATATAGAAAATCCATCAGAGGAGCTTTGATACCGACCTAAGTATGTAATATTATACAAATCTGATTTTTCATTATAAGATATTATAGGTTTACTTATCTCGGATATATTAATATCTGCACTTTCAGATGGTACGAAAGAATACATGTACCCTGGCGCAGATTCTGAAGTTAATTGAGCTGATGAGCAGTCCGTAATATCTGAAGGAAATATTAGTTTCTTTTTATTAGTATTCTTATTAATACTATATATACAAGGAAAATGAGCTATAAGGTCTCCCTTGCAAGGAGGCCCTTGAGCTGATACAGACGTAACTGCGCATACTAAGAATTCTCTTGTATCTTCTTTAAACCAATAATCTGATTGTTTGCTTTGAAACATTTATATATAAAATATTTACTGTTAAATAATAGAATTCGACGGCAGTGCAACTTTGAAAGTACTACCATCGTATGTATAACTCTCTGTAAACGTATTAGCAGATGTTTGTATATACATTGTATTACCTATAATATCAAAATTTACTACTTCATTAGAAGAGATGGCATTTTTAGCTGTTGCTGATATTTTACTAAATACCCCACTCAATTTGTCATAAAAAGTACTTACCTTTTGAGAACTTATATCCCTTACAAATAGAGACCCTGTATTAATATATTTCTGTTCATATAAAGGTACAGTACTTAAAGATGGGTTATCAAGACTTGTTAATTCATATGTAGTTGTGAAGCCACTGGGTATAGAGACATTAATAAATGAATTTATATTATATTTCTCAAAGTACATAGCTGTGAAATGAGAACCATCACAAGGATGACCAGAAAACAAATAACAGTCAACTAAATCATTACCAGACACAGCACTACAATTAGCAGTACTTAAAGGAGCAAAAAAACCTCCTGAACCCAAGCAAGAAGATATATCGTTAGTAAGCACGGTGTCATACATACCCGTGAGACTACTATAATTACCATCTGCAGATATTGCACTCAGAACACTATTAAAATACAACCCATCGTAAAGCTCACAAGCAGTAGTATCTGCTGTCAATGTATTGGTAGTATTATATAGTGTAAACGAAGTATCCGCGTATCGCTTCGGAGACACACTCTTATAGAAAATGAATTCATTACCGTAAATATCGTTTTTGAGAACGACTGCAGTTTCATTTTTTATTAATAGATCTTCTAACCTCTCATTTTCAGGATACTCATTTAAGTTATGTCTTTTATATACATCCTCGTTTTTCCAAATATTTTGTTGGGTACCAGTCCAAAAACTAATTTCATCATGGGAACGATTTATACCTGTAGAATTGTACTTCAGCGAGCTCTCTTTTGACTGATAACCATAACTTTTAAGAGTATCAGTATCTGCGACTTTAATACTATCTCTATCGTTATTCTTAATCCAAAAATTATCACTTACAAAGTTTATAGGGGTACTCTTCTTATCAACACCTTTCCTTATACCTATCCCAGGTTGTACTTTGTTTGGATCTGGAATAATATACTCACCAGCGACGGCAGAAACATTTATATTAAAGGTTAGGTTTTTAGATAATGCTTGCGCAAGTCCACTATTATTAAAGCTAAGTTGGTATGGTAGTTTATCACTCTTTATTAAAGTACCATAGTTATTAACAGCAGTTGGGTTATATCGATTAATATATGAATTAGAATTTTCAGCAGTAAGAATTCTCTTTAAACCATATTGAAAAGTATCTCCAGATAGATAATAAACATCTGTATTTAAATATTTTTCTGATAATTTTTCCTTCAAACTAATATTAAGATTTTCTATTGACTTAACTTCATTAGCAAAAAAACGTTCTGGTAACCTCAATGGATTAGTAAACAATTTATTTATAGATATTTTTTTACCTATATTAGTAGAAAGTAAATATTTTTTACCTTTTGAAGTAATATTTAGCCCTTGGATTGTTTTTTTAGATTCCTTTTTAATTTTTTCTGAAAAATCTAAAGTATTAAAATCATTAACATCAATACTATTATCACTTCTGGTTATATCATTTGAGCTATATTGTATAAACTTTATTGATAGTTTATTAATAAGCTCTTTTATGTTAATAGATGTAACATTAGTATTGCCTTTGATAAAACTATCTTGTCTTAATAATCTTGATAGAAAGTTTGTTAAATAAATTTTTAAGCCTGCAGGAGAAGCTTTTAAATTATTTTTAGTTTTTACAAACTTTAATTCATCTCTATAATCCTTTAAGCGAGAAAATTCTCTTTTTAAATTATCTGAAACATAATGAGCAGCAATATCGAGCTCGTAAGGATCGTTATAATCAAGTTCATTTAAAAAAGTTTTTACCTCAACATTAATATCATCATTATCAACATTTTTAATAAACTCCTTATAATTATCTGATATAAAATTATTATCAGATATAGTCAGGGCCGCCTTATTATTTTTATAATCTAAAATATATTGACTATATAAAGATTGGAGCTCATTATAGTTATTATAGTTTTTATAATAATCTCTAAACTTATTGAATGTTAACGGTGTTACTGTATTCAGGTTAATCATAAACTTAATCCCTCTCTAATTTGGAGGTCAATATTTTTATACACCTCTGTATTCCAAGCTGATGTACTAGTGAGTTGTGTTGTAAGTGTATTATGACTTAAATTCGTATAGTCCAAAATATTATTCTTTCTCTCATTATTATAATTTTCAATATAAGGATAGAAATCATATATAGCAGATAACTGAGTTCCAGCTGTAGTATCATCCAACGACCATCCCCAGTTGGCTGATAAATTAAAATTACTTAAAGGATAAGCGCTTGTTGTACCTGTATTTATTGTTGTATTAGGTACGTTCATTGGATTTATTTTAATTACCTCTTTGTTGAACTTTTGAACAGCCACAAATGGTGTTCCTGCTGTTACTGTGTATGTTGTAACTGACAATGGGTTATTGTAATCTACGTTTTGAGCATATGCGGAATTACTAGTATAGAAAGTGTCAAAACTCTCATCAAACTTCTCGTTCATGCCCATTAAACGTCTAAATCTTATTGTATATAAATCATATAACCTTTTAAGCGATGGAGGAACAGCAATGGTGTTAAATGTATTTTCCTCGTTCAGTAAATCATATAACTTTTTAAGAATGTCAATATTACATGTATCAACATCAGAGTTATTGGTTACGAAATTGCTAATTTTCTCATAAACAGCTTTACCGTATGTACTAGGGCTACTCGAAACTGTTCCAACTATAGAACCTAAAACTCCATCGAATAAGTTATCATATTCATGTAAGAAGTCTTGAAATCTATAACTTTTGAGAACTTCTTTATGATCAAATTCTAGTTCATTTATTTTATAAAATTCACTTCCTGCAGAAGGTAGTACTGTAAAAGTATAAGAACCTGAAAGTACACCAGAATCAACTGTAGGCTTACCAATTACATATAAAGTATGTGTACCAACGTTAGTAGGAGTGTAGTTAAAATAAAAGAATGATGTTAAAGCACTACTGCTTAGTGAAGTATTATATGGGAATTTATCAGTACTAACACTTGATATTAATGAACTTGTAACACTTGATGACAGAGTTGATCCTATAGTAACTTTGAATTTTTTTAATTCCCCGTTATCATAACCTTCATTATCATAATAAAATTTATTATAAAACTTATGTATATCACCGCTATCACTTCCAGCCGCGACAAAAACTCTAAATTTATCTCCTTGGCGTTTGTACTCCGGTAAAGGCATATTTTTATTGCCAGTACTTGTAAGTATTAATTTTGTTGATCTGTTACGTACTGTTTCAACGTTTATATGACTTATGTTGGTTTCTTGATAGCTAAGATCAGACAAATTTATATTATCACTTACATTATTTATGTAGTAATCTGGTAATGTATGCTTAGATGTATCTATTGTTCCGTATAGTTTTTTACTACCTGGTTTGTCATCAAAATAATATATTGAAGAAGTACCCTCGGCTCCTAAAATGTAAGCTGAGGAAAGCGGAGCTGGATCACTAGTGAGAGTAGGTGTGTTACCGTTTCGAATATAGTACATCGGTCTCATAGAGACTTCTTGTCTATTACCTTCAAGTATTTTAAATTGATTATTTGTATAATTATAAAACGACCTAAAAGGTAATAGAAACGAATATTTATATGTAGGATCATACAAATCAGCTTTGAGGCCGCTTACAGAAAAAAATACACTTGTATTATCGCTGTAGTAATCTTGCCAAGTAACTTGGACTCTATAATCAATTTTATTATTATTTCCTACAGTAGTTAGACTACCTGCTTTTGATATCTTCTTATCCCCTTGAAATGTAATTTTATTACCGACAAAATTATCTACACTTATTGATTTAGTTAAAGTGTTCATCAAGGCTTTACCTTCATTATCGTAAAAATATAAAGTTACAGTATAAGTACCTGGGTAGCTATAACTATACGTGGGTTCTAAAGGTGTATCTGCACTAAGAGTGTAACCATCTCCGAAGTCCCATACAACCTTTACTTCACTTATATCTTTATGATAATAATTTGCAAAATTACCAGTTAATTTTGGTGTGAATGTAAACTCGGTAAATCTTGTATAACCAGAAAGGGCAGGAGTAACACCTATAGGTATTGCTATTGTACTAGGACATTCTGATATTTCGCCAATTGGATCGCAAGTAGCCATTATTAATATTCAATTACTGTTTTTGATTTAGTTATTGTCTCTACTTTAATTTTATTTTTAAATAATACTGGGTCTTCTATGTATGGAATTTGAAAATATTTTAATTCATGATTTGTATCTACAACTCTTAAATCATTCCCAGAATGTATTGGATTATATATACCTAAACTTAATCCATTTGATTTTAATTGTATATCTGTTCTATAAGTATAAAAACTATCTATACCTTCAATACTAATAATATCAGTATTGAGTTGTTTAATATCAATTAATTGCCCTAATTTAGCTTTATTAAAATAATTTGTAATGATAGTAGATACTTTGTTTTTAATAGTATCATCGTTAGCTATTGTCGCAGAGTTTCTCACAATTCTGAGCTCAGTTACATCTTTAAAGTCAACTCTATTAAGCTCATTTGCCGCTTTCAGTAGTAAGTCTGTAGCTAAATAAACAGGATCAATAAACGTTATCTCACTATTAATTAATTTATAATCGCTTAAAGTATATAGTATTTCATTTTTTAAGCTTGTAGATACATAATTAGATCTCTTTACTACAGAATTATCTTTTTTGAATTTAGGTACAATAGTAACAAAAATATTATTAACATCAAAACTATCACTGAAATTATACTGATTATATAGGGCATTATTATAATCAGTATATGATTCTAAATTTAAATCATCTGATAGATATTTTTTAAATATATTTAAATAATCAGAATTATTACTTACTTTTATATCATATATAAAATTTTTAAAATTACGATCAATAAAATTTTCATAATCATTTTTAGTAATTAATTTATATTCTGAGCTGAAAAATTTAGGCGCATTAGATCTAATATCTTCAACACTTTCTTCCTCACTATATAAAGTACTATCATCGGTATTTGTTACTTTTATATCAACACTATCATTAACTGTTACATAATTTAAAGTAGTATCCTTTATATTTGCAAATATATTATCGTATCGAGTTGTATTATAGACATTGATAGAAGTATCAGAAAATGTATTTTTTGTAATTTGACCTTCTGTACCAGTAGAACCAATATAATAAATACCTATTATTTCATTCGCTACGAGGCTTCTACCGTTAATATTATTGCCAAAAGTTATTTCGTAATTTTTATTTTGATTTAATCTACTTTCAAAAACACGTTCATTTGGTTTAGCTAGATACAAAGAAGGAACTCTCCTGTATTCATACCAGGTACTAGTTGAATTTTCTTTAACATAAACAGATGTGCTAAAATGATCAACATTTATATTATCACCTGGTAACAATGTTACTGTTTCAAAATCTTCTCCAATAGCTGTAATATCAGGATATTCTTTAACTTGACCTTCATAAAAAAGAGAGCTATCTATAGCAGATAATGTCTCAGCTACTGAACTATTGATTTTTTGGAATGTCAAATCTTTAGTAGTGGAGTATGTCTTACCATTTGACGTGACAAATGAAAATTTAGGTAAAGTATAATATCCTGAAGATAAGTTAGCAGTTCCTTTAATAGATGTAGATACTACAGATGTTTGTTTACCTAAAGGTTTATAATCAATTAGCTTGACTATACGATTCATATTTTCGTATAATTGCGCATCTGTAAACACTGCTTCTGAGCTTGTTTGATTTAGATAGAATAGTAAAGTGTGAAAAGAATATGATATTATATCAATCATAGCGTTCAGATTACTACCTTGGAAGTTTTGGTCAGTAAACGAAATAGAGGAATCGTTATTGAGCCTATCAATAATTAAGTCTCTCATGCTTTGCGCATCAAATGATGCGTAGCTATTTGTAGGTAAATTAAACTCTGTTATATTATCCATGGTTAATTATATCTAAATCCTTGAGTATCTAAAACTCCTTTAACTAACTGTTCTTTATTATTTAATGTTGGTATAACGACAACTAACTCTATAATATATTCATTCTGGTTAGGTCTACCTTTTATATTAACTCGATGAACAGTCACTCTCGGTTCGTATAAAGGTAATTTTTCTTGTATAGTTTCTCCTATAAGTATACCTGTATTTTCATTTATAGGTTGAAATAAGTATTGTCTTAAATCTAAACCAAATTCAGGGTCTAGTATCTTTTGACCTGGTATTGTATTGAAAATATTTTGTATACTCTGATAGATAGCTTGTTCATCATATAAGAGCTTAACATCTTTTTTATTATCTGCTCGATTTAATGGTTTATTATTAATATCTGAGCTCAATTCAAAATCTAAAGCAAGATCACTATAAGAGAACGTAGTTGTCTTATCTTTTAACTTATTTTCATCTAAAAAGTCTAAACTAATAGCCATTTTAATTATTTAATAATAAAACAAAAAGCATAAATAATTAAAATGGGAAAATTTATCGAAATATACAATGAAGTATACCAGCGTTTCAGTAAAACTAGCGCGATCCCAGGAGATTACGTAAAGATCCGCTCTAATGTGAAAAGCTCTGACTGGTATAAAAAATTAGATGAAACCAGGAAAGCTTATGTAGAAAATATTATCCAGTTACAAGAAGCTGGGAAATATATTCTTTTTAGTGCGATAAAGTCTACACAGTATGAGACCAACGCTCTAGGCTCGAAAGAGTATATTGCAGATATTACTGTGGAAGAAGCTCCTGGATTTTATACAAATAATCTTTCTATACCTATAGAATTAGTGGAATTCGATATGAGTTCTTCAGATCATAGAGCGACTAGAACAGATAAAAACAACGAGAAGGAAGAAAAAAATACTGCTAAGCCTGAACCTGTGAAAGATCAAGACGTAGCAGTAGGTAATAAATCTAAAATAGATAACGGTAATTACAAATTAGCCGGTGAGAGTTACACATCAAAATACTTGTCTTGATAATTCTATAAGACAAGTGTAGAAATTAATCTCTTTATCAATAACAATATTATTTCTATAAAAGTACTCAGAGACTGTAATCATACAGTCTCTGTTTTTTTGATCAGATAACTTTAGCTTGTTTGCATATAAGTGATCGAATAATGCTTTGAATAGAGTGTCATAATCATTTCCAAACGCGCTCTCGTTTTCGATGATGTGTTTACGTGCCTTGTACATATCATTACTCTTAACTAACGAGAGACATGAAGATACAACGGCCTCTGCACTATTAAGTACACTCATCTGTTTACCAGATATATTAAACTTCTGTAAGTTATTAATACATTTACGTAAATCGGGATAAGATTTATTAATAATTTCAGATAAAATATCTTTTTCTATGCTTATTTTCTCCTGATTTACTACATGTACAATTCTCTTTACATAATCCTCCTTAGGTGGGTTGAAAACAAATACATGACATCTAGATTGTAAAGCAGGAATTATCTTATGCTGATAATTTGCAGTTAATACAAACCTTGCAATATCATGATACTCTTCCATGCTATTACGCAGCGCCTTTTGTGCATCTAGACTGAGCCCATCACACTCATCAAGAATGATTACTTTGATATTATTAAATAAACTCTGCGTCTGGGCAAAATTTAGAACCTTAGTTCTAATAGTATCAATACCATTTTCATCAGACGCGTTAATGTAAAGATACTGTACCTTAAGTATATCACTGATAATAATTTTAGCTAAAGAAGTTTTACCGACACCTGGGGTGCCAACTAAAAGCAAGTTCGGTAAATTACCAGTCCGCTTGATATTATTGAAATAAGATCTAGTCTCTTCAGATAAAACTACATCATCTAATTTACTCGGTCTATATTTTTCTACCCAGATGTCAGTGAGTTCCATAAGTTACTTATTATCAGATGAACCAAAACCATTATTACCTCTAGCAGTCTCGGTAACTTCCGTTGACCAGTCAACAGATACTTGTACGAGAGGGTAAACTACAAACTGTGCGATCGCTTTTCCTTTCTCGATAGAAACATCAACATCACTGAAGTTGTAGAGTTTAACTCCTAGATCACCTCGATATTGATTATCAATCACTCCTAAATGAGGTTGAATATTATGTTTAAATCCGAGGCCAGATCTAGGCTCGATTCTAAACCAATAACCAGGTGAGATATCAGCGACGGTAACACCTACAGGAGCCACAACGCTCCCTCGAGCGGGTACAACCACTTCTTCAACACTAAAAATATCGTAGCCAGAATCTCCTGTTCCAAAAGCTTGATTATTAACTTTAGGGAGAACAGCATCATCATGAGTTTTGAGGAATCTTACGTTGATGTACGGTTTATCTACAATGTTCCAATTTATATTTTCATCGGTCATAATTATATGATATATTTTTCTTACTCTATTTCAAGGTTTATTTTTTAGCTCCCACAATTAAATACTCCTATGGATGAAGCTAATGATATTATAGCACAGCTCAAAGAAATTCCAAAAGAAGCTAAGCAGATAGCTAATAAGGAAGATATCGAACCTCTAGAAAAAGAAAAAGTCGAGCAATTTATTATAGATCAATCAGCAAAACTCATACAAGATAGCATGGAAATGATTGATAACATGAAAGAAGTTGTTTTTCATGTTCCCGATGCAGATAATGTTTCATCTCTTGCCGATTTAATTAAAGCATCTACTGGTGCCATTGAAACTCTTAATAAGCTTGTAACACAGGATAAGAAATCTAAAACTCAATTGCAAGTAAAACAATTAGATATTCAATCTAAGCAAATATTACAAAATAGTGAGCAAGAACATAAATTAAAAATATCCAGAGAGGATGTACTGAAGAAATTAATAGACGGTAAAGATGTTATTAATGTAGATGCTGAAAAGTTAGATGAGTAGATCTTTAGTATTGACACTCTTCTCGGTTTGAATTTTATCACCTTTAAGGTCGATTCTAACAGACACTCCCTCTACATTATTATCAAACTCCACTTTGACTACTTCTTGTAAATTGTTGAGTTTATAATTAGCTAAAAACACAAACGTCTCGTATGAACTATCTAACTTATCAGCTATTGTTGCATAAAAAGTTGGTTTATTTTCTGCAATTCTATTTATATGAGTAAAGTCAGTTACAAGATTGCCTCCGTGTGGTACTTTAGGGGAGGATGGCTGTACTATATTAGTTATATTTTGATTGAATAAGCTATTTACTTTAGTACTTAATTGAGATATATTTTTCTTATACTGAAAATTCAACTTACTATCAAGTATGTTATTATAAGGTAAGGGATTATTACTATCAAAATCAATATCAAACATAGGGGTATACCTACTATCTATTGTTATATCTTGATCAAATATATTACCCAAACTATCACTTAAAGTTTGTAAGGTTGAGGTTTCAATATTTAAACTATCTTTCAAATCCTCTAAAACCTGAGGATTAGCATTTGATAATTTACGCATCCAAAATAAAATGAATTCAGGTTCCAGACTCTCAAATTTACTAATATTGTTTTTCCAAAACTCTACTTCACTAGTTATAGGGTCATTTTTTGTTTTGGTGTTTTCATATTGAATGTATAAATCAAAATGATCTTTATAAACAGAGAAAGGATTGTTGTTATCAATACTAGCTATTTGATTAGCTGCTGAATCTGCGAGCTTAGTACTTATTAATTCCTCTTTTAAAGTTTTTGCTGGGGTTAAACTCATACTGAATAAGGTTTAGTTGCTATAATATTACTTATATATTCTTTATTATTAATTATATGTTGAGTATCTAATATAAAATAATAACCTTGTATTTTTCTTTCAAATTTTGAATCAATGCCAGTTTTTCTTACTACATTAACAAATTTACCAGAACGTAGATTTAAATTACCATTAGCTTCTATTTCAATATTATTAGAAAGATATAATAAATTTTTTATTACTTCATTTCTTCCTTCGTATCTAGTAGAATTTATATCCTGAGATGTACTATATAATGTAGTAAATAAATTTCTATTTAAAACATTTTCCCCGGGTTCAAAAGCTACTTTTGCTTTCTTACTCGGTACAGAGTTTAAAAAATTATCATCAAAATATTTTATACATCTTTCTATATCACCTTCCTTTTTCAAAAAAGAATATTTTTTATTTTTGAAGTCATAGTTTATAACATTGGTAGAACGTAAACGCTCCAAACTACTTGTCGCAGCAAAATTTAAATAATTGTATTTTCTTATAGGGAAATTAGATACAAAAGGAGATATATCCTTATAAGCTGGTTTAGCTATGCTTGATCCAGATATATTATCAGTATCTATAGGTAATTCATAACTACCAACAACCTCAGGACCTTGCATAAAGAAACGTTTATTAGATATACCATTAAAAATATCTTCTACACTCAAAAAATTTAATTTACCGAATTTATCTTCTCTAAGTAAGCATAAGTTATTACCTTTTTCAGAAGCATGGTTATCTATTATATAATCCATTATCTGCATAGGAGTTGTACCTATTGGAGATGTATAGAACAGTTTAGTGGATCCACGATCCCAGCGCTCTTTATTAATTACTTTATCACTTACAAACGTCTCAATAACATCTTGCAAAGCTAATCCTGTGTGAACTGATCTTTCATTATCACTTAATTGAGTTATTGGTTTAATATTTTTGTTTTTAAGTAGAGTTTTATTTGTACTCCATTCTTTTGTTGGGTAAGTAAGTTCACGGTATTTTACATCCATTAACTCAAAAATTTTATATGTATTCTCTCCCTCCACGAACTCTTCTTCATCTTTTATAAAACATGATAGCTCAAGTTTATATTCAAACTTATCTTTTTTAGTAATTGAACCAGCTGATTCAATTTCAGGTTTCAGGGTTATTAAAACAAATTCATCACTATTACCTTTAAATTCGTATTGTAAACTCTCTATACCTGTTTTTGGAGTAGTTACTAAATTACTTTCAAGTTCGTTTTTATTATTAAGTAATACTAAGCTAATAGAGAGAAAAGGATTGTAAATATTATCTCTAAATTCTAATTGTTTGAAGCTATTTTTTTGTACACGAAATAAACCATCTTTGTTTACAAAGAATATTTTTAAAATATAACTAGTACCGCCAACATCAATAGTTATATCTCTATTTTCCTTAGATGGATTCTTTTTAATATTAGGTAACATTAATTTTTAATAGTGTTATCTATAGCTGCTAATACTTGATTTACAGCATCAACGGATAGAATTTTGAGTTTAGTTCCTGCTTTAATATTTGTTATTGGGTTCTTGATGTTATTGACCATACATATTAACCACCATAAGTCTTGAGTATCATAGTATTTAAAACTCAAAGTAGTATATGGTACACTACTACTAACAATAACCTCGTTATAAGATCTGCTATCTATATTATCTGGAAAGTTTATCTTTTTGAGAATATTATAAAAATAGTAATTATTATTTTTAGCTATCTGAAAAATATTCTCATATCTAGTATAAGATAATTTAGATAACTCTTCTATGTCGTTATGATATAATTGTAAATCTTTTATCATATTATTCCTCTAGCTGAAATGATATATTGTTAGAAAAACTCTCATAAAATAAATTTTTAGACTCTGCTATTAGAGATGTGAATTTTAAATTTAATTCATAAACTTCAGGTACAAGTGTTTTTACTTCTTTAGTTTCGTTGTTTAACTGATATGTTACTGTCTTTTGTTTACGTACTCCATGACATTTAACTTGAAGCTCAGGTATATAGCAGTATGGCAAATAATTTAACCCATCCATTTTTAATTCATATAAAGCAGAAGGTTGAGATAAAAATCGATTCAATCTATTAGGTAAATTTTGATAAACTAATAAAAATATGAGCTGCCAGTTTTGCTGCCAGGATGGAAGCTGCCCATCTTGGTTTACATCCTTTGTATTATCTAAAAATAATGTTGTTGATATCGATGGACCCTTTTCAGGGAACTTATAACTTTTTGCAGATTCCATACTAAATCCCTCTACTATGGCAGAAGTAAAACTAAACAATGATTTTGCTAGGCCTTCTGCCATACCAGCGCCCCATTCAGAAGTAACTACTTTCCAATCATCCTGTAAATAAGGTAACGTATATCTAAAACCAGTATCTTTAGTTCCATATAAATTATAGTAGCTATTTAAATGTAATGGTATATTATTCTTATTATCTAATCCAACTGATTGAGCAGTATCTCTTGTAAATTTTTTGAATCCTTCTGATCCTTTTTTGATATAATCCCCAACTACTGGTAAATCCCCTGCAACATTACCAATAGCCTCGGTTGCTATCTCAGTTGTATCAACAAAAACATTTGCTGCATATGCAAGATTACCAATGAAAGAGCTCCTAGTAACATAGCGCTCCCTTAACCTCATAGTAGGTATATCACTCCTCCCTTCTTTTAATGTTTTAGTCCATTTAAAGTCATTAACTACATCTATAATTTTTTCGCTACCTAATATAGGTTTAGCTATAGGTGCATTTGATACCGCAGTTTTAAAATTTGCTCCGTCTGGATATGTTAAGGGATGTTGATTATCAAGTTTGAATAAATTCATATAATTATCTTCTTACCTTTCCACCATTACTATATGATTGGGTTGGTGTAGGAGCAGTATTGTTAATAACAGTAGTTCCAAGTTCTTTTTTATCAATTGTATTAATTAATAACTCAATTGTTTGATTTACTTTTTCATTTTGACGCTGATTTTGCTTTAATGTCTCGTTTATGATCTTCATTTGTTCATCATTCGCCTCAATATTAATTACAGGAACTGTATTTTGATTGACAACCCCACTCGGGAATTCCTCAGGAGTTAGTTCCTTTTGTTCTTTTACTGAGTCAGGTTGTTCATCACCACCGAAACCGAACCACCCCTTTACTGCGTCAACAGCCTTACCACCTATGTCAAGAACAGCATCAATTTTTTCTTTAATCCACCCTATAATATTAGTAAACATTCCAATAGCAGCTTGTTTAATATTATTAACCATATTATTAATTGACGCCATTAGTTCATCTTTATATGCAACGATCCCTTCCCAAGCTTCATATAATCCATCGGCAAATTCTTCTAACCACGCACTAAATTTTTGTTTGAGTTCGTTGTACCAGATTTTCACTCCTTCCCATGTCTCATAAATTGAATCAGCAATTTCCTCGATTTTTTGATTAAATGCTGCTTTAAACTCATCCCAATATAATAATACTCCTTCCCAAGCTTCATATAAATAATCTGCTAATGGTTGAAATATTTTTTCTTGTAAATAGTTGTATAAATTTGTGAAGGTTTCTTTTAGTTTAATAATTGCTGCTTCAAATAGTAAAGGTAAGTCTTCGCTGAAAAATCTATAAATTTTTCCAGGTAACTCTTTGAACCATTTTATTATATCTTTTATTATTTCTATCCAAGTAAAGATATAAGTACCAATTAAAGCAATCGCCCCTGATATTAAGAACCCTAAGGTTCCTTCTAACATGTCGAAAACCTTTATAAGCTTCATTCCTATTACAGCCATTGGTCCTAAGAACTTAACTAATTTAGGTAATAACTTACCTAGAAAACCTAAAGACTTACCTAATCCTCCAGTAGCTGATCCTCCAATTTTTGCAAGACCTCCACGTAGACCGGTTTTAGAAGCTGCATTGGATTTTATAGATTGAGCTTTATTTTCTAAAAAAGATCCAGCTTTTATGAAAGAAGACTTTTTAGTTGCAGATTGAGCGTATTTTTCTAATTTTTCAGGTAGTTTTTGAACTAAACCATCTAAAGATTTAACTAATTCTGTATTATCTTTTCTAACAATAGGTTTTTCATTTATTTTTACATTCTTAAAGGCTCTTCTTAAACCTGTTTCAGGGGATTCTTTTTTCTTGCCTTTTTTCTCTTCTTCTAATTGTTTAGATAGCTTTTTATTGAGTTTTTCTGAGTTATCGTTTAACTCAGAAAAACTTTTCTCAATATTTGTACTTAGATCAGAAATTGCCTTACCAAGTGTATCTAAAACATTTGCAACTGCATTTAGCTCTGCCATTGTAAATATTTATTAAATACTCACAAATATGGTCGGGTCTTGTTCAATATCGTTATCCTTTTGAGCCTCTTTGATTTTAGAAGAAATATTATTATTAATGTAATCTATTAAGCTACTGCACGTAGCGACAGGGAGAGAGGTGTATATCTTATATATAGAGTTAATATCAGTATCAGATATATCAATAGTCAAACTTTCGCTATTATTAATAATAATAGTTTTAACAAATCTAAAAATATCACAAAAGGCATATTCTACAACTTTAAGCTTTTTCTTTGCGTTGAAAAAACGTAAAAAACTATTTTCAGTACTAATTAACGGAACATCTACAATAAATTTAAATTTTATATCATCCTCTTCTATTTCAAACACACTAGAGATATCTAAATTAGATATATTATCATTAATACTTTGATATTTATTACCCTTAGAAAGTTTACTTGCTAAGTAATATAAGAAATAACTTTTATCTAATATATTAACGTCATTACCTATAATAGTTGAACAGTAATCATTAATATATTTTCTGTAAGAAAGTATCGCGGATTGTTCAGAATCATAACTCTCAAACAATTGTACAATTTCTTCTTGAAACTTAAATTTAGGCTTAGAAACATTTACCTCTTTTTTACTGAAAGGAAGAGTAATACTATCTTCTTGTTTTTTAGATAACTCTGAAAGTATTAAATTTACATTACTCATTTTTATTATTTACATCGTTTTCTTCTTTTACAATCTCTTTACCTATATTAATTAGTGACAAAACTTCAAAAAAGTCTACTTCTTTAAAATCACTATATGTAAAATTAAAATGTCTCATGAGAGAAAGTAATAATTGCTGCAAGTTTTTCGTTTCATAATAAAAATTCTCGATAAAAAACTTCACTATCATATCAAAAGATAGTGGTTCAGTTATTTTGTTGAAAGTAATATAAGTATAATTTGATATTTTATCTATATACTCTTCATATTTTGTTTTTATTATTTTAAAGTCATCTAGCTCTAAATTTGAGAGTATCTGATATACATCATCAGAATCATATGAATTTATGTCAATCCACTTATTTTGTATATAAATGGATTTTATTATACTTACGATATTTAAATGTGGAGATGTAATAGATAAAACATTAGGGTAATTAACTTTATATTTGAATCTACCCTCTATAATAACATCATCTTCAGATTTAACATTAAGGAAATCGTTATACTCTAAATTGAGATTATAGGATTTACCTTTAATATTTCTTGTAACCTTATATACTGGGTTAGAGCTGAATATTTCTTTTTTAATGCTAAGTATTAAATCAATACAAGTACGGGGTTTGTAATTCAAATTTATAAATTTAAAAAACTCAGTATAGTCTTTTGAATTTATTTTTTTAGATAATGATAGTACGTCAAGAAAATTCACTTCTTAGGTAATTTAATATCATACCTGTCAAATTTCCATTTTACAAGTTTATTTATTAAAGCTGGACTATCAGCGTATGTCTGTATACCTTCTGCATCTACGGTATAAGGAAGGCAGTTATAAAAAGTATAAATTTTTCTTATAGAAGGCGATCCTGTATTATTAAAGAAGTTAAAAAAACCTGTTTTAGTAGAACGTTCTAAATAAAGAATTTCTAAATCAGTATGCAAATTACTATCCGAAAAGCCACCATTCCGAGCTACCATTCTAATCCACGGTTTAAAAATAAAATCTGATACACTAATCACTGATTCTATAAATTGTAAACCAAGATCTGTTGGATTAAAATCTCTATTTTTATTAAAGGAGAGGGGTAGGTAACCATTAACTTCATTACCTACCTTTTCAACCGTAATAGTTTCTGTATTTGCGTCTATACCGTTACATAGAGCAAAGCCAGTATTAGTGCTTATTTTAGAATCTTTAAATAGATTAGCGGCTACATTTATATTAGTTTTACCATCATTAGGAGATTCGCCTAAGTTATCATGAACTTCATCTGAAATTACAGCGGGAATATCAAACTTAACTATAAACAGGTTAGGTATAGGCAGGGTGGTCTCGACTTCGTTTAGTAACTGGTAAAAATTACCAGTTAGCGTTCCACCGTTCTGCAAATCAAGTTCTGATAATTCTATAGGCATACATTATGATAGTAGTTTACCGACCTTGTTTACAACTTGACCGATTTCGTTATCTCTACGGAAGAACTGATAAGCAAATCCACCTTGGAATGTCAATATTTCTCCGGTATTGGTCATATCGTATTCTAGATCTCCCACTGTAACAGGAAATACACCGAATAGTTTATATGTCCGCAATACTTCAAATTGAGTATCTAGTTGAGCTAGTGTTATGGTACTATTATTATGCAATACTCCATCACCAGTTGTAGTTGAGTCACTAAAGGTTTCTTCTACCCAGTTTTCCATTTTTATACGAGTTGAAGTATTTGCATCACAATAAAATGTAATGTTAAAAGCTTCAGAGTTTGTATATGAAACAGTTCCGGGTACTCTAAAAGTAAAACCATTATATGGAACTTCTTGAGCTCCAATAGTTTTTCCTGGTATAGTAGCCCCTGTAGCATACACTAATTCATCCTCATCAAATACAGATGCTCCTTTATTAGATACATCTAATATTCTAAACTGAAACTTTCTTGCAAAATCTCTCGATTGTGCTACTTTGTAAAAGTCCTGTATTGTTTGTTTGATATCTGCCATACTTTAAATATTTATATCTAAATCATATAATTAATCAAAAAAAAGAGCCTAACATAAATGTTAGGCTCCTGTATTACAGATATATAACTTTACTGACCTACAATCTCTTCGAAATTAACATCATTATTAACTGCATAGAAGTTAACAAGGATGAACTCTGCAGCTCGAACAGGCTTTAAGTAAATATCTACTACCAATTCGTTATTTTCAATTCTTGCAGAAGTATTATTTCTTTCATCACATACGATTAAGTAATCATAAACACCCTCTGTTTGCTTACAATTCTCAAATATTGGTGTTAAAGTATTAACAACTTTAGTACGTGTTAAGAATGTATTTGGCTCAAAAATGAAGTGTTTAATGGTCTCTTTAGTACGCTTTTCAAGATCTAAGAACAATCTACGTACATTTACTCTATCAAATGCAGTTGGCTTGCGCTGTAATGTCTTTTGACCAAATATGATGATACCTTCATTTGGGAACTGTGTTACAGGGTTAAGAGCTACCCTGTATAATTGATCTCTCTGTCGCTGAGTAGGGCTAATAGCAATATCATTAACAGATGTTACAACCCCTCTAGTGTACCCTGCTGGTGCATACCACGGTGCGAAATTAGCATCGTTTCTTGCATATAAACCAGCTGCGTTACCAGAGAATGGAACCCATACTTGTTGATCAGATACAGCATCATATACCTTTATCCAGTTACTATAAACTGTAGCATAATTACTATTTGCTGTGCCAAACTGATGACGTAATGGCCAATAGACATGTTGACTGAAGTTTTTATTTTTATCGTCTAAGATCTTAGAATCTTCTCCTTGAACAACAATGTTACGCAATACATCTGCAATAAAGATATGATCTTTACGAGTTTCTCGTGCAAATTGTTCAAACTGGTTAAAGATAGTCCTATAATCATTTCTTATCTTAATTGCAGATCCTTCAGCAACCATATTTTCATTAATAGTGTAAAAACCTGTACCAGATTTAATATTACCAATATTTAAATATGCACTATCATCGAATGAGCTGAGGTTTTTAACTGTAGTATTACTACTGTATTGCAGATTAACCCAAATAGTACCTAAACCAGCTTCTATAGAAACATCAATAACAAATCGATCCACGTTAGAAGCAATATTAAATATACGATCTAATTTTGTAGGTATGTTACCTAAATTTTTAGAAGTTGGTTTTGTATCTGCATAAGAGCCAAAACCAAAGATGCCTTGTTTATCTTTATAATTTAATTTATTTGCAAGTTTTGCAGTCTGAAATTTATGTTGAATCTCAGCCGTGTTGTTATCAGTTGTTCTATTAACTCTCACAAACTTAGTCGGCGCTTCAGACGATGGAGAAGTCCAATCTCCTGCATATTTACTAATATAAGGATTAACAAGAATCTTTACATTAGGTGAAGAATCATCTTGCTCTTCTAAAAAGAATGATTTTCTTTCTCCACCGTTTTCATTCTGTACTTTTCTGTAAGAATTTAATGAACCAGTATAACCTTCTGCTAAGAAATAGCTGAGCTTAAGATCAGTATTACTAAACGGAGTTACTCTTACTTTGAATAAACCAAACGCAATAGTATCAACAAAATCTCCTCCTTGAATATTGAAACTTGGAATATCTTCAAGAGTTCTACCAACACATTTTGCATTAGATGTACTTGTAGCACTTAAGCTATAATCTAGTCTACTAGATGGTACTGCAGAAAAAGCAGAAGGGGATTTTGTACCTGCACTTGTACCTGCATATTGAGTAAGAGCCCCATCAAAACTTGTAGCAGGATTCAAATTGACACCATCAATGAGTCCAGCGTAGTAACCCTCATAGTTATTATTAATAGTAGTTTTGGCTGTATTTAAAACTATAATACCAGCGCCTGTCGGTGTACCGGTCAATGTGGTATTAGTGAACGATTCATCATCTCCAGCTGACGCGTCGTCACTCCAAGTAAAATTACTATCCTTTAGTTTATTATACTCATCTTGATCTAGCTCAACAAGAGTGGGGTTACCAATAATGTAATAATCAGAAGCACTTAAAGAACTGTTAAAACCAGATACACCGGCACTAGCTGTACTATAACAGGTACCTTTGATTAAAACATCACCCGATAAACCACTAAGAGCACTGGCTGGAACAGTAACAGATAAAGAGGATAAAGCCGCATCTGCGACACTGAAAGTAGAATACTTTGTATTTCCTTGATCGTCTTTTGTTATTATCTCAAAAAAGAAATCACCTGTAAGAGTTGTTCCGGTTGTAAATCCGTTTGTTGTTGCAGACAATTTAATTGAATTGGTACCAATATCAGTAATTGGCATTGTAAATGGAGCAACAACTGGATATACTAAAGCTGTGTATTTGTTTTCAGAAGAGGATAAACCACCACCGCTACCATAGGGTAATCTTGATACATAAACATTTGCATCACTATTAAAAACCTGTTTTACACTGTGATAAAAGTATCGTTCAGCCGCATTAGTCGGCTTACCGTAAATTTCCTCGAAATCAGAAAAGGTACCAACATTTAACACTTCATCCGTTGGCCCTTGATTTGAAAATCCAGGTATAAAAACACTGGTTCCAATTGGAGCTGCAGGGCGTTGTGTTAAGTCAATTTCTCTAATTTCTACACCTGGAGATTGTATTGTTCGTCTAGACATAGTTATAACTTTCTTTAATTATTTATTAAACCCCGAGACAAAATAATAAATTAAATACATATTGATTTTTTTAAAAAACTAGATATTATATTAAATATATGAAAGGTATTATACTAGCTGGTGGTTCTGGAACAAGAGTTTATCCTACTACGAAAGTTTTATCTAAACAGATACTACCTGTATACGATAAGCCTACAATATATTACCCTCTCTCTACTCTTATTAAACTAGGGATAACAGATATTTTAATTATTTCTAATAAGGTACATACATTTTTAGATCTCTTGGGAGATGGAACTAATTTAGGTATTAATATTTCTTACAAAGTACAAAGAGAACCAAGAGGCATTGCCGAGGCTCTAATTATCGGTGAACAGTTTATTGGAGATCAAAATGTTACATTAATTTTAGGAGATAATATTTTTACTGGGGTAGATAATCCAAGGACAAGTGGATCAACGATTGTAGGTTATAAAGTTAGCAATCCAGAGGATTACGGAGTTGTCGAGTGTGATAAAGAACGTATAGTAACTGATATTGAAGAAAAACCAGTCTCCCCGAAAAGCAATATCGCAGTTACGGGATTATATTTCTACGATAACACTTGCTCAGAGAGAGCTAAGTCATTAAAGCTGTCAGGTAGGAATGAATTAGAAATTACTGATTTGAACAAAAACTACATGCGTTCAGGGGATTTGAACTTGAGCATACTAGGTTCCGAGCACGCTTGGTTTGACACCGGAGATACTGACCAAATGTTTGAAGCTACTATGTATGTTAAAAGTATTCAAAATAGAACTAATCAAATGATTGGCTCTATAGAATTAGAAACATATAAAGCGGGTAATATAACGAAAGACGAGCTTAATAAATTACTTTTTACAATGCCAAATGGTAAATATAAAGAAAATATTATTAAAGCAGCTTTGCTTCCATTCTAGTAAAACTGAAAGTGGCCGCTGATGATATTTCACTAGAATCCCCATAGCTCCATTTAATTTCTGTCAGATTGGTAGGAAATGCACCGATATAATCAAACTGTATTTTTCTATTTTCATATTCATCTAAACCATAAATCGTAAAAGTAGATGAATATGCTTTTAAAGACTGATGTCTTCTAATAGGTATGATATCATCATTATTAAAAATACCTGTTTTAACATCATTTAGAATATCTAACCATTTATATATAACCCAATAGTTTCTATATTCATTATCTATTTTAAAATCTAGAGTTATATCTTCATATGCTTCTCGCGCGTGTGAGGTAACTTTTATAGATTGGGAACCGTATGGTACATTTATAGAATTTATTTTCGTTGAAGGAGTTAGAGAGCCATAAACACTCATCTCGAGACTATTAGAGTTAACTCTATTATTGTTACGAGATATATTATCATTTATTTCCTTCAATACATCAGGTAAGTTTAATACTAGAATAAACTTATCGTTTCTATTTTTATTAAGTGGTGATTGATTCATTATAATACTTCCCAGCCTTGTGCGACGAGATCATCTATCTCAGATGGGTCTTCACTAATATTTATATCTTGGAATACTACATTAGGTGGTTGCCATGTATCTGCTGCATTTTCGGTTTTATAATCATTTAAAAAACCTTTAAAGTTTTGATGAACAAATTCAGATAAAATTATATTTTTCGGTTTACCATTATCATCTAATTCTACAACATCATAGTATCTCTGTACTAAAGCGCTATCAAGGATCATTAAAGCCCATATAAGAGACATAACTCTATCATCATCATAACCAGGCTTTGCACACCACGTACCATTGGGTTTACGTTGGAATGCTTTTAGTTCTTGTATTGTCTCTTTACTTCTAAACAGAATACATTTTAACTCATGTACCCAATATCTCATATTCATAACACCCTTGTATTTGGTATTAGTATGAGCATATACTCCCATTCTATCAAATTTAAATTTACCTGTTCTAGGACTGTAACTTACAATATTAGGGTATCTATAATTTTGATATAATAAATCTACAACCTGAGCTCCGCTATTATTTCGTTCTATTAAAACAGGAGGAGAACCCCAATGCTCACATATATCATGTACCTTAGTCGCGAATTCATATGGGTTAATTGTATTACTACAATACTCTGCAACTTGTTTAATATTTGTAAG
>CENI01006111.1_pt1 | contig 28755 bp, 32 predicted proteins | sample 530161 | NCBI WGS metagenome assembly CENI01 (sample SAMEA2591107, study PRJEB7988) | marine metagenome | isolation source: saline water (ENVO:00002010), including | reverse complement strand
TGCTCTTTCGTTGGGCGGTATGTGTTGCGGCAACGAGTTCATCCAATTCTTGCTCACAAGTCGGGCAGTGGTCGTTATCTTCATAGAACTTTACCTCTTTGTTGAGTCGTTTGATTTCATCCTCTAGACGTTGCTCTGTTCTTTCAACTTCCCGAATCTGATCTCTAAGTCTTTCTGTGTCTCCAATGTTTTCTGCGAGAACTTTGACTTCTTGTGCCAGTTGCTTTCCTTGTTTGATGATTTCTGTTTTTTCATCTTGATACTCTTTGATTAGTTCCTGTTTTACCTTTACACCGTCTTTCTGTTGCTGTTGCTTCTCTTTCAGATTCTGCTTTTGAATCTGTAATCTATCATCTGAAAGTTTGATGTTGTAGTCAACATCGTTGCGCTGACCTTTATTGGTTGCGATACGTTCTTTGAGCAACTGCCCCATCGACGAGAAGATGCCGATGTCGAGCAAGTCTTCAATCACCATTCGACGGTCTGCTGCTTTGAGTTGCATGAACGGAGTGAATGACGCATTGCCAAGAATCACAATCTGCGTAAACGACTTGAAGTTCAGTCGTAAAATCTGTCGTTCTAGTGTATCTTGATAATCTCGCTTTGATCCAGGTTGGTTAAGTAGTTTGTTATCCTGATAGATTTCAAACTTAGCAGGTTTCTGCCCACGCACCACCTTGTATTTCCGATTGCCAATGTGGAACTCAATCTCAACCAAACAATCTCTCTCATTGATTGAGTTAATGAGTTGCCCTTTCTTAACTTTTCGGAATGGTTTGTCAAACAGAACAAAACAAAGTGCGTCTAGAATAGTGGACTTACCCGCACCGTTCTCACCGATAATCAGTGTGTTTAGTGATCGAGTAAAGTCAACCTCTGTAAAGTGATTTCCAGTTGAAAGTAGATTCTTCCAACGAATCTTTTCAAAGATAATCATTCGATATAAAGTGCCTCAGTATACAAATCATTCAACAAACCAGACAGTTTCTTTTTATCAACATCTGATTCTATACCATCAACATACTTGTTGAGAATTGTCAGTGTGTCTTCGGCATCCATAATCTCTTCATCTTTTTCCAAATCCAAGTTCTTATTATCCTCAACAATTGTCAGATGTGTGGGGTCACACTTATAGAGTTTGTCGAGCAACTGGTCGAACCAATATGGGTTCTTTTTGGTCTGAACGATGACTTTAATATACTTACCCTTGAAGTGGTCAAAGTCCAAGTTCATCATCTGATCTAAATCATACTGATCATCGTTATACCATACTTTATGGAACATGCGAATCGGATTCTGGATGAACTCCAATTCACGAGTGTCTGTATCAAAAATGTGGAAACCACGAGGATCATCATAGTCACCCCAAGTTATCTCATATGGATTGCCCAAGTATGTGATATTGCCCTGTGTAGATTTATGATGGAAGTGACCCGACAATACCATATCAAACTTTTGGAAGTGCTTGATTGGCATCCCGTGGTCACAAGTTTGACCTCGCATCATTTCAAATCCCGCAATCTCAAAGTGACCGAACATCACCTGTGCGTCTGTCTGCTCCATCTTATTGATTGCGGAGTTGTAGTTGGTGTTGTTTATCCACGGCATCATCAGAATCTTGAGACCGTCAAATGATGCCTCTTGTGTCTCCCAATAAATTTTACCTACGGAACTACCAAAGATTTCACGCATTGCATTGATATCATTTGTATTTCGGTAGGGGATGTCGTGGTTACCGACAATACAGTGGAAGTTGATGTTTCGATCTGCCATTGGTTGCACAAAATGATCCCTAAATGATCTGAGTGTAACATAAGAAATAAACTTTCTCCGATCAACAATATCTCCCAAGTGAACAATAGTGTCAATGTCGTGATCATCAATATAAGGAAAAAACACGTTATCATAGAAGTCAGTAAAATAGTCAGTAAATACCTGAGAGTCATTTCTTGCCCCCCAATGCGTGTCGGTGATCAGTGCGATCTTCATCCAATTCCCATCTCTTTACGAATCTTGGTTGCTGAAATTTCTTGGATTTCTTTTGGCAACACAACCTCTTCAATCTTATAACCAACATCTCGCCCATACACAATATTTGTAATATTAGGCACTTGAATTATTCTAAACCTATCCCCATATAAAGGAGACAACGCATCAATAATTCTTGACTTGACAAAATCAAAGTCGAATGGATTCTTACCATCGACCCCCTGTACATCCCTTACCATAATCTGAACTTGACCTGCACGTTTCAGAGACTCCTCAAACAGTGTCTGATGCCCCTTGTGCCACGGTTGCCACCGCCCAAGCATTTGGACTGTCGGTGCTTTGTTGTTCCACACATATGGTTCAATCAAATGTTCTACCCTGTACGGATTCACAAAGTCCCATTCAGTCAAACGCAAGTCATACTTGGTTGGTTTTTGGAACAGTAAATTAGTATCATTATACCTACCTTTTTCGATGGTGTCAACCCAAATCGTAATATCGGCATTGAATAATTCACGCAATTCATCAGTTGGACACACGAAATCACAAATAACATGAGTGCCACAACTCGCAACCACTTCTGACATTTGTGCCATTCTTTTTGCTTGACGTTCTCTCCCTTCAGGTGAGAAGTCCCAATCCTCGTACTCCTCACGCACTCTATCGGCATTGAACCAAGTCACACGGTCTGACCCCATCAATGAAATCACTTGCTCTGTGAGTGTGGTCTTACCCGCACCCGGTAGACCCATAATCAGAATTCTCTTACCTCGTTCCATCTTCTTCCTCTACAAATTGATCAACAGTCGATTTACGTTTGATTCGTTTTTTACGCTTGTTCTCTTCAAAGTCGAGAATAAACTGATTCATATATTCTTCTGACCACTCACTTTGCTTGATGCTATCATCATACATTTTGACTCCATCGGAATCGTGTGCTTGAGTTTCAGATGTCTGATCAAACACGTTGACATGTTCAGTCAGTTTGTATTTGGTGTACAAATGTTTTTTTTCTTTTTGGATTCTTCGTAGGAATGCATAGTAAACAATCTGTGTGAAGTATGCAAATGGGTTCTTCGACTTTTCTGGATTAAAGTTATCAATGTACTGTAAACAGTTCTCAATGCCATCACTCACCATTTCTTCTTTAAAACTGTAATTCATGAAGTTTGGTTTGTGTGCGAGGTGAGTTGAAATCTTCATAATACAAGATGCAACATATGTCGGCACAACAGGACGAGGGTTGCCCTTTTCCTTTGCCTCAATAACACTTTCTTTGTATTCAATCATTGCAACAAGAAACTGTTTATTGTCAACATAATTTTGACGGACTCGTTTCTTTTTTGGTTTTCCGGTTGACAAAACTTAACTCCTCGTGTATAATAATAATGTTCCATCGGCAGATAGTATCAATGTACCGTGTTTGCCGATATTAATTTTTTAGAAATATCTGAGTTTACTTCATTCAAGTATTCTTCAAGCACTTCATCTTCCTCCCCATCATTAATAATTTCATCATCCGATTCTTCAATAGAACTGAAGTAAAACTTATTCATTTCATCTTGTAGTTTTGACATTGCAATTACATGATCAAAGTAGACAGTCACAACAGAAGATTCAGCAAGAGGAATCCAATAACTCAATCCCATAGACATGCGATTATTTTCTGGAACAAAGTTATAGTTTACCTTTAAAGGATTACTGATGAAATACATTTGGTTTTCATTATCTTCTTTCTCTATCTTACAAATGATATCTTCACCATTCGTTAATTTCATATAAAACACATCACTCATTGAAGTCTACCTTATAAGTTTTGAATTCAAACATTTCTTCTTGATACATTTTTAATCGAACCGATAGATGCCTGAGAGAATGATTCTTTTTCTTTTTATATGACAGGTCATCTGCGATATCATACAATACTGCTTGTTCTTTGTGTTCCGATTTACGCAATCCCCGACCTATAGATTGAAGATTACGAACACGAGATTTGGAAGGACTAGCAAAAACAATATTGTGCAAATTACGAATATTGATACCTGTACTAAAAGTACCATAGGACGCAACAATAATTGCATCCTTTTCGTTTTCTGTGATTTCCCGTATTTTCTCTCTCGTGTCGGCATCTGTCCCACCATGCACAAAGAAGATATGACGACCATCTTTTGCATGTTCTTGTATATCATTGTACAATATTTTACCGTGTTTGTCAACCAATTTGAACAAAACGAGTGAGTTTCCTTTGAGGGATAATGCGAGGTTTCTGATGAATTTATTTCTTTTGTCATGCGAATGTATGAACTCCATCTCATCTTGATACAGCGAGTTACTGTAGTTCTTTCTTGTTTCGATGTCATATCGCAGTGCAATCACCTTGATTTTGAAAGGTGACAATGAACCCTTTTCAATCAGTTCCTTTGTCTTGACGACTTGCTTGACAGGACCGAACAGTCCCTCAAGTACAAGTTTGTGTGTTTGTGCTCCATCTAATGTCCCGGTCAAACCAAACCGATATTCAACATCCACCATCTTATTCATGATATTAGTCAACGATTTTGATTTGAACAGATGTGCCTCATCACCAATAACACAACCAAAGTGTTGAAACCATGACTTTGGCATCTTGTGTATGGATTGCCAAGTAGTGACAGTCACTGGTTTGACTGTGGATTTATCTACGCCCGCCATGATACCCTTGAGCATAGAATCTGGCATACCATAGTCGATGAAATCTTTGACCATTTGATGCACAAGAGATACCGTTGGAACAATGATAAGGATGCGATCTACTGCTTGTAGGTAATAGGTTGATATTAAGTATGCAATCAAAGATTTACCTGACGCAGTAGGTGAAAGCAGAAGTGCCCTTCTCTTGCGTATCGCATGGACAAATGCTTTGATTTGATAGTCACGAGGTTTAAGTTTTAGGTTGAGTTTTTGAATATACTCTTCTGCTTCAGCAATAGAAAACTCATCGTCGTACACTAGGTCATCATGAAAACTTATGGTGTATTTTCTGCTTTCACTAAACTTTGCTATGTACTGGAGTAATCCTTTGGGCAGTGTCTTATTTATATTATTAAGAAGACGTATCTTACCATCCCACATTTTGTTTCGATATGCGGGCATAAACCGTGCACCTGGGATTTCAAAAGTAAAATAATCGACGAGTTCACGAAACGTGCCTCCTTCGGCACGAACACGAACAAATGCTTCGTCTATCGGTTCGACCGTGATATCAGTCTTGTGCGAATTTTGTAAGTTCTCGCCATTTAATCGCATTATTAATTTGATATCCACGGGCATTGATCATCTTGAGAATCTCTTGCACCACTTCAATCTTTTCCTCTGTATATTCAATTTTCTTATCAAGTTCAATCATTTCATCATCAGTGTCAATATACTCTCTCACATCTTGCTTCATTACTTTATGAACCCACGGTTGACGATCAATATCAGCAAGGTCTTCTGGGCTGTTTAGATTTCCAAGATAATACTCACGCAATACCTTTTGCAGATTCTTTCTTTCAATCTTGAGTTTACGCAACGTCAATCTAGATTGAGATAAAATCTTCAAATACTTATTATGTAAACTTGGAATTTTTAAGGATTCAGAATCAAGATATACATCGTCAAATAGAGCGTCTTTACGCCACTCCTCAATAATCTGGTCTAATTTCATTACAATACTTCAATCTCATATTTTCTATAGGCAAACTGTACCGATGCTTCTAGGTACTCCACATCGGTTAGTGTAGCATCAAATTCTAGTGCTGTCAATGATGTGGGAAACATATCTAAAAATTTTATGCGAATAGACGGGTTATTAGCACTTGTTAACACTGACAATGCACCATCCGACAGTTGGTTGATTACTTCAGATGTCTTTGAAGTTTTGGGTGAATCTTGCGATTTTGCCCAATCTAAAGTCTGTTGAAAACTATCTGGACGACCCAGTGCATGTAACCAGTTGTAGATTTCAATATAGTTTCTCATATTTTCGTTGACCCGAAATCGAATAACGACAGGTCCAAATCTCAACTTTGACCCTGGGTTTTTGAGTGCAACAAATGGTGTTTGTGTTTCAAGTTCATCAATTGACATTTCAGGTAATGTAACTGCCTGACAATAATATATCACGCTAGGTATCCGATTGATTGTCAAACGGAATCCAAGCGGAGAAAGAAAGTTCAAAGAATCGGGTTGTGATGCCAACGCACCAATCGATACGTTTGCAGATACATTTACTGCCATATGTCACCTCTATACTATTTAGGCATAAAAAAAGGGGGTCTTGCGACCCCCTCATGCTTGGTGTTCCCAAGTCTTATTATTTTACATCAGGTTGGATACTGCAACCAATCTGTAGTAGATGTTACGCAGATTTGGAGTTAGACCAGAACCAATTGCACCATTAGCATCAACGGTTGCAAATGGATTTGCTACGATACCATAACGAGTCTTGAATCCAATCTTAGGTTGGAAAGTATCTTCACCAACCGCACGAACCATCTGGAGTGGGACGTATGGGCAGTAGAAAAGACCTGCGTCAAATGCTGACGAACCTTTATAACCGACTGTAAAGTATTGGTTACCTGCTGAAGAGTCAAAGTACGGATCAACATAGACACGGATACGACCATTCAGTACACCGGCAAATGTGTTGCCTGTGTCGTCAACGTTCAGGTTGTTTGCAAGAGCAGGAGCATAGTCAAGGACACCTGCCATCTGAAGTGCTGATGCTACATCAGAACCACAAATGAGGATGTTACCCTTACCACGACGAGTCTGCTTGGCAATCTCGTTTGCTTCACGTTCGATTTGGAACATGAGACCCTTGAACTTCTCAACCATCCAACGACCGTTTGAATCAACGTCAAGGTCAAACGTTCCTGCTGTAGTTACGTTGTCTTGAGCACCTGCTTGTGCAGAGAAGTTGATTGTACGAACAACTTCACGGTTGATTTCCGCAAGGATTTCGGCAGACAGAATGTTTGAAAGTTCTGTCTCTGCGTCAAGACCATGAATTGCTTTTAAGTCTTGAGCAAGTTCCATTGTGTACTCTGCTTTGAGTGCACGAGAAACCGCAGTTACTGAAACCTTCTCTACTGAGAATGCCATTTCTTGGAATGCGTTAGTCGCAACATCACCTCGTGCTTCTGCTGCTGCGTTTGTCATACCAGTAGATACGGTGTATCCAGTACCAGTTGCCGCAACAGTACGAGTTGTTGGGTCAGAAGAAGTCTGTGCCTTACCACCAGTTGTGTTTGCAACTACGAGACTAGATGCTGTGTTACCTACTGCTGAACGAGAGAACGTAGTGTTCGCTTCATTGTACAGTGCCTCTGTGCCTGACTGTGTAGAGAAACGTGAACGTAAAGCAAAGATCAATCCAGTAGGACCTGTCATTGGTTGTACGCCACAGATATCATATGCGATCAGATTTGGCATAGAACGACGAACCAGTGAAATAAGAACTGGATCGAAAGAATCAATACCTGTAGCACCATCGCCATATGCGTTAGCAGGTGCTGCTTCCCCTAAAAGTCCGGGGGCAGAATATCCACCAGAACCTTGTCCCTGCTCACGAGCAGAGTGTTCTTGGTTTTCTAATAGTTGTGCTACTACGGAGCGACGATGAGCATCATTGATCTCTGGGAGATCGGGATGATCAAGCACCGGCTTCCACTTTGTAGTGATTGCTTCATTGAGCGAGTGCATTGTGGTTCTCCCTATTTGTTTTGTTCCACATTTACTTGTTTATTTATATTATTGTCACTTTCTAGTAACTTGTCTTGCAATGACAGATGCATATGCAGACATCGTAGGATCAGTTACTTCATCGGTCTCCTCAGTCAAATCAATTGCCTCATCAACACCAGTAATTGAGGTTGACTCAGTGAATGCTTCTTTGTCACCAAAATAGGTTTCCTTGATGGTTTCCAATTTTGAAGCAAAGTCGTCTTCGTCAACATAATCAACACCCTCAGATAGAGAAGCAAGTTTGTCTGCTTGATTCTCTGAAAGTCCTTTACTCACAGCAGAAACGATCTGCTGACGCTTAGTACCTGTAAACTCTTTCTTGAGAGAGATATTCTTTTCAATCTCTTCATTTAGAGATGCAGTAAGTTCTTCAACTTTATCTGTTAGTTCTTCAACAACATCAACCTTCTCTTCTGGAATGTCAATATAGTGTTCTGCAAACAAGTTGCGGAGTCCTGACAAGAAGTCATCTACGAGTTCTGATTTGACACCACGCTCTACTGCGAGTTTGTTTTCTTCCATCCACTCTTCAACAACATAGTCAAGATATGCGTCAACCTTTTCGGTTAACTCTTCGTTTATCTGATCAATTTGCTCTTGGAGTGCGATTTCTGCTTGTGAAGCAAGAAGTTCTACAGATTCGTTAATCTTAGAAACAACTGCTGCTTCAAACAGAGTTGTTGCTTTTTCTGTAAATTCTTCGGAAAGATCAGTTCCCTCAAAGATTTTCTTAATATCCTCTCCGACATCAACGTCTTCACGGTTATACTTCATTTCTTTAATTTTTGAATTGCCTTGCATAACAGGAGTCATGTCACCTTGTGACTTGTCCTGTGGACGAGCAACCTTCTCTTTATGAACACCCTCTGGATGCATACCCTCTGGATGCATAGCGGCATACATACTACCCATTGCCGCTTTGAGTTCATCAACTTTCATGTCTGCCATTTTATTGACCATTGCGTTGATCATACCAACTTTTGTGCCTGGTATTTTCATTGGTTTCTTGTCACCCTCGTTATCATCTTGGGGACGGGCAACACTGCCAGTTGCTACAGGGTCTGGCACTTCAGACGGATCACCAAACGATGCTTTCTTAGATGAATTCATCATTTTCTTACCATTCTTGTGTATCCCTTCATTATGAGTTTCCATGATATGGATTTCCATATCTTCTGTTGGAACCTCACGCTCAATGCCGTGATCGAACTCGACATCATACCAAGCAACATAACCGTTGTCATCTGGAACAGCATGTGATTCGTAAAGTGGTTTGCCCATACCCCACACTGGATGTTCTACAACAACCGCACAGTCATGGGTCTTTGAGTGGCAAAGTTCCCTTTCCTGATCTGACATTGTTTTTCTCCTATCAGAATTCATTTATGATATTATTTATAAAATGTTAAAGTTTCCGCAATTTCTGCAAAAAGTCTTCAAATACCTGCATTGTTGCTTCTTCTTTCTGACGCTTGCGAATAGACTCATTGATTTCGTCACGATAATTGACAATATCAACTTCTTTGATGATACCGTTGTCCCAAACCCATTCTTTGCCTTCCATAATGCCTTCTACAAAAGCATTTGGTGCTGATGGGTCAGCAACAATATCACCTGCAGTCGCAAGGTAGAAATCTTTTTGTACTTCGTTCGCTCCATTCTTTGCTTTGAGTGAACCCATACCCCTTGATGATACACCCAATGTCGCATCCTCATTCATCAAATTTTTGACGATGTTGCCCATTGGAGTGTCCATAATTTTTGCTTTACCCTTGAAATTGTCACCATCACGATACAACTCTTTGATCATATGCGATACACGATCAAGGTTGATGGTTGGACCTTGGGGATGCCCTAACTCACCATACGCACGATTCTTTTGAATATACTCTTTGTTGTAACGATCAACTTCACGCTCAAGAACGTCAACAGGATAAATTCGACCGTTGCGGTTCTTTTGATTGCCTTGCATGAAAATGCCTTCGATAAAGTAACTCTTATCACCGTTCTCTTTTGCTTCGGTAACAACTTGGACTTCTTCAATGACTTCGGTAATAAGTTTCATTGTTATGACCCCGACTGCTTATGGAGTTTGACCGTCAATGTACCATTACCAATACCAACCTTTGTAATCACAAGGTTAGACTGTGGATCACCGCCCGACTCTAATCGAATGTTTTCTTCTTGATAATCTGTTGTATTGACACCAGTAAACGAACCAACTAAGTTCGCACCACGAGAAACGTCAAAACCACAATTATTTGCTGCACAAATAACTTTAGCAATATGCATCGCAGTAACAGTTTCACCTATGGCATTTGCCGCAAGATGCACACCCGCAGATGGTCTATTTAGATCAATCGATGCTGTTTGATCAGTGTGAATAGTTACATAACCACTACCGCCATGATTAACACCCTTTATTTGATTTGAGGTAAGTCTTGTAATTGCCATCGTTATTTACCTACACTAAATGCAAAATCTGCCATTTTCATAAAAGCAGAAGGTCCCTTATCTAACTGCTGTGCAAAACGTTTCTGATTCGTATCGTTTAGATTATCGTGAACCCGAACCAGAGCATTAGCAGTCGTCATGTCAACTTTTAGTGACTTATTATTTTTGAACTTAACTGTCTGTGCTGATTTATCTTTGACAATTTTTCTCAATGTTTCAAGAACACCTTCAGACAAATCAACCTCTTTGTCCATAAATGCTTCTTTGAACGACTTAGCACTCCCACCTTGTGGAATTGGTTTCATTTCACCCGCAGTGCTTGGGTCAAATCCCTTTTGCGGAACAGAAGAAATCTTGCTAGAGGAAAACTGTGCATCAGTAGCAACAGGATGATCAGTTTTTATAACTGCATGTTGATCCGCAAAGTCTTGCTCACCCTTTGATCGATACTTTTTTTTGCGTGTTGCTTCTTCGTCATCGACAGGTTTGTTAACGTAATCGTCTGCTGATCTTTCAGTCATCAGTTGACGGAATGTCTTCGACATGTGTAACCTCCTGATCGTTAAACAGTCCAGTAGCAACTTCAACTCTCTTTAATGCCACTGCGTCTTTTATTTTATCCATGAGTGCAACATGCACCTCATCTCTAAACTCTGTTGTTTCACCATTGACTGCGTGTTGAATTGCTGACTCAATGCTCATATTTTATTCCTTACAACGAAAATATTTTAGTTGATGCATTACTGAATGTTACAGTAATATCACCACCAGATGGCGTAACAGGTAAACCAGTTGCTGAATCAATGTAAGCAATTAGTCGTGAAGATGCCTGATTTGCCAAACTACCTTCAGCATTACCAACATTGTGATAAAGCACTAATGCCTCTGATTGATCACCCGTTACGCTAGAAAAAACCGCATCAGTTGCATCAAATATACCACTAGTTGTAGATTTACCTGCTAAGTTAGCGGTTGCTACGATAGCAGCATTTGCAATATTCGCACGATTTTCATGAGATGCATTGAAGGTATAATCGCCAGTATCAACAAGACAAATTGTAATTGTGTTTGATGACAAGTTCAAATTGCCATTAAGGAAATCTTCTTTTGCCTTAGTGTAAAGTTGATTTGCCATGCGTAATTCTCCAATTCCTCACTCTATTTATAACTAAGAGAAATAGGGCAGTTTATAATTTACACCACCAATATTGAGTGTGATAAACCCTACTGGATTGACTAGTGCCTTATCTTCTAAATCAACGTTCTGCTGTGTCGTGGTGATTGAAGAAGCATCTGCTGTAACTGACAGATTTGCAGATTGAAATCGGTCTGTAATCGCTAGATTTGTATTTGCTAATGCTGCTTGGAATGTTGCATTAGATGCGAATGTTGCTTCAGGATTACTATTAATATTGACAACATTGACACCCGTGTTAGATGCGGTGATTGTTGCACCAACAAAGTTTAGTGTTGTTGCAGATGTAACATCCACCCCTTCTTCTTGAATCGTAATTGTGGTGGTTACCGTATTGCCAACAAATTTACCAGACGTTCCATCATATTTGAGAAAGAAGTTATCATTGAGTGCCGACTGACGATTGACATCTGATAGTTCACGGATTTGGACAGCACCACCACCACCTGAACCTGATGCTTGCATCTTCGCACGAGTAACTTGTGCTTCAATCTCAGATTTGAATCCTTTGAGGTTATCTTCAATACTCTTACGAATTTGATCTGTGTCAACTAAAGTGCCATCACGACCTGATGGACCTTCCGGTCCTTGTTTGCCTTCAATGCCCTGTGGTCCCCGTTCGCCTCGTTCGCCACGGTCACCCTTTTCACCTTGTATGCCTTGGATACCCTGTTCACCTTGGATACCCTGATCGCCCTGATCACCCTGATCACCCTTGGGTCCAATTGGACCTTGGGTTCCTCGTTGACCTTGGATGCCTTGTTCGCCCTTCTCTCCACGATCACCTTTGTCACCTTTGTCTCCCTTCTCACCTCTGGGACCAATCTCACCTTGCTCACCAATGGGACCTCGGTTGCCCGGAATACCTTGACCCCCTCTGGGACCAACGACCTGACCGACTTGGATTTCTTCACCATCATTGAATTGAATGAAAAGATTATCTTCATGGATGTATGCTTTATCGACAGCACGACCATCGTCACCCTTGTCACCTTTATCCCCAATGGGACCTTTGGATTCAATCGTGACAACTCTGTCGGGACCCGGATCACCCTTCGGTCCTGGAGGACCAGGCGGACCCTGAACACCCTCTATTAGAGATGTGCGAGTAAACTCTAAAAGTTGTTCCTCAAACTCAACACGAACATTATCAATCTCTCTTCGTGCGAGTTGAAGTGCTGCTTTTAACAGTTTTGCTTGGTCTATTTCATTCATCGTCTACGGTTTCTTCAAACAAGTCATCGATGCCCGCCTCTTCTAATATTTGAGACATACTTTCAACAAGTTCTTTCTCTTCCAGAGTCGGTTCGGTATTCGCAACAAATGGTTCTACGGTGTACTCTTCTCTTTGGTCTTGACCGACTCCCATATCTGCGAGTTGTTCGTCACCATCACCTTCTTCTGCTTGTTCTTTATCTATCTCTTTATCCATACCCGAAATTTCTTCTTCGGACATACGGAGAATATTAGAACGAACCCAACGCTGTGAAAAATACTTACCTGTGTACTCATCGATTTCACGGAGTAGAGACAAACGTCCTGTCAGAATTTCTGTCTCTTTGAGTTCAGAAAAATGGTTATCTTCAACATAATCGTAACGAATACGCTGACGCATCTTTTTGAATTCTTCACGAGTCACAACACCCTGAAGTGTCAAATGAATTTCAAGTAGATTGTCAAACAACATTGAGAAACGACTACGCAATCGGTTCACAAACTTGGAAAACTTCAGTTCGTCTCGTGTGATTTCAGACGCACGACCTAAATTAAATGCATTATCTTGCTCAATACGAGATGTAGGAACATTAAGTGCTTTATAGAGTTTCTTACGGAAATAATCTACATCATCCATCTCACCCAAGTTCTGACCACCGGGTAAAGTTGTAATCTCTGTACCCCGACCACCTTCACGACGAGGCAACCAGAAATCCTCCATCATTGTCATCATCTTACGGTCATCACGGACTTGACCTGTTTCCAAATCATATACAAGTTTATTCTTGTGCCGTGTCATCATATCACGCACATATTGCTCTGCCTTCATCTTCGGTAAGTTACCTACATCGATATAGAAGATTCGACGTTCGGGTGCACGAGATAAACGATAGATAACAACCGCATCTTCCAACATACGCAGTTGATTTAGTGGTTTGATTGCTTTGTGTAAATACGATAGTGACATACTGTTTCTCTGATCCATCAGACCAGATGTCACATGACAGATTGAATCTGTAGAAACCTTAATAGCAGTTTGAGTCGTACTTGTTAAACCTTTAGGTGCATACAAGTAGTATTCGTTGTATCCGGGATGATTTGCTTTCTGTGTGTCTTTTATGGACTGTTTTTTGTCTCGTTTTGTTTCACGAACTTTACGAATCTTACGGGGGTCAATATAACGGAGGTCTTTAATACCTTCTCTTGGATTCTTCACGTTGATCATAATGTGGTAATACAATCGACCGTCCACATAGAAGTTGCGGAAGATGTCATAAGCACGATCAGCAAAGTCCAAAGTAGAAAGTAATACTTGAAATTCTTGAGAGATACGTTTTTTGATAGCAGATGATGCGTCTACATCATCTAATACAATTGATACGGGGTCTTTACGCTCATCCATGACAATTGCTTCGTTGATAACATCATCAACTGCCATATCACATTCAGGTTGCAGTGACATCTCACGATATTTTGTAACAAGTTCTGCTTCACTTTTTGAGGTTCCTTCAAGGTCAACTACACTACCGTATCCACCACCTAACGCAAGGTCTACTGCACCTTGGTCATTTGGGGGTGGGACAAATGAGGGAACTTCTTCGGTTTTCTTGATTTCGTCTTCTACTCGACCAATACGAAATCCGAATAAATCTATTGCCATTGTATACACCTAAAAAAATGGGAGTTTCCCTTATATTTAGGGTCACTCCCATCGCACGGTTTTTACTCGTCTTAGTTATAAACTGAAGTTGACGTTTAAATTCAGACCACTGCTTGAATCTGTGACTTCCCAATAATCATACACAAAGTTGACCGTGAAAGTCTCAATTGCGTCAGTTTCCCAACTCAAATCAATTGTTGATACTTCGGTAGGGAAGATATTCACAAACCGATATGTACGCAATTTAGCACCAGTTTTACTAAACTGAGTTACATTTGCTAAGGTTCTGTATTCGCCCAAAAGGTTCGTACCTTCTCTCAGATTACTCTGGAATGAATTGATCTTGTTCGACCACTGTTCCATTGCATTACGGACTCTGAAGTCTTCGTCGTTCAGAATAGTTGGTGTCCAATCAGCAAAGGTTCTGTTTCCTGCAACCTTGACCTGACGACCAAAGTAAGGAACATCAATTGATGCGACTGTTGCTGCCGGAATCTGTGCTCCCTGTACAACAAAACGCATTACATCGGCAACATTGTCAACTCCTGTAGGAGTTTGAATGTCAACTTCAAAGAGGGACGGTCTCGCCCCTCCAAATGGAAGTCCTTGTGCTGCGAACTGAGTTACGCTAAATGCCATGTGTTCTCTCCTCTAGTCCTTTTATTTATACAGCACCAATGACTTCGTTGAACTCGACACCCGTTCTAACTGCAACAAAGTTCAACTGAATGAAGTTGATTGAACGATTTGGTTTGACAAATATGTCGCCCACAAACTCGTTACGATCAATCACTTCGCCAGTGTTATTCGACTCGTCGCAAATAACACGGAAGTCAGTAATACCCCGACGACCTTGTACTTCACGCAAGAAAGGTTCGACCAAATTGACAAATTGCGATCTTGTGATTTCATCATTGAACTCAAAGAGTGATTGTCTTGATGCGATTGATATTGTTTTTTCAAGCACAATGAACAAACGACGAACATTAATTCTATCGAATGCTGATGGTTGTGCAAGTAGTGTCTTGTCACCGAACAGCACAGTTCCCTGTCCTGGGAATGTAACAACAGGGTTAACACCTGCCGCATACAGAACTTCACGATCTGCTTTGCGTGGGTTAAATGCCAACTTGATAACATTCTTAACCTGACCACGAGAGAAACCTGCTGGTGAGAACCAAGGGTCTCTTTGTGTATCGGAACGTGCCATAATACCTGCTGTGTCACCATTCAGTGGGACATAACGGTAGACATCGTTATATTTGTCGTACTGATACTTGAAACCAGAATCCATAATCGCAAATGAAGACGATGGAAGTGTATTACGGAATGTAACTACATCTTCTGCTTCTTTTCCTGGGAACGATGAGTTGTTGACAACATCTGTTCTTTCTGGTGAAAGTACAACCACGCAGTCTTTTCTTTGTTCTGCAAGGTTATTGATAAGATCAATTGCACGAGTTTGGTTTGCCCCTGAACCCAATACGAATGAAATATCAACATCTTCTGGATTATTGAATAAATCATAACCTGTCAGATAGTCACCGTTTGTTGGTAAAGCACCATCACGACCGTAAATTAAACTGTCGGTATTGGCAACATCTGCACCACCAAATGATGTGGTTGATAATCCACCCGCTCCTGTCAAAGAACCAGAGTGTGATGCGAAAAACACATACTCAGATGATTCGTTGATAACCAATGGGTAGTAAATTGAAGAACCTTGTGGATTCTTTGCATCTCTTGCCTTTGATACTGATTCATACACTTCAAGAACTGTATTTGCAGTGCCACTCCATTGACCGTTTTCATCAACTACAACCACATGCAATTGGTCACCGGAACCACCACGAGACTGTACATAAGCAGAAGTTCCTGGTGCAGAGTCTACTAAACGGAAGTATTCCCACTTACGAACAGTTGCATTTGATCGATGTGCACTATTACCATCGACAATAGTGTTACCTTGGTAGTTTGATTGTAATACGACTGCTGTGTCTGAGGAAATCGTCTTGACTTTGATCTCTTCACGGGCAGGACCTAATACAAGAATGTCTCCAGAACGGAGTTGATTTGTAAAGAACGTACCATTTCCTGCCAGTGCAGTTGTGCCTGATGTGATTGATACGTTACCAGTGATTGCGTTTGAGAATGCAGTTGCGGTTGGGCAAATCGATACACGCAGTGAATTACCAAGTTCACCCGGATATCTTCCAATAAAAGGACCAACTCCAGAAATTGCAGCAGAACCACCTAATACAGTTGTAAGGAACCGATCATCATAATCATCTTCTGATTTGACTAAGGTATTTTGAGTATTTGCCGCATTTGTAATTGCGTTTCTTGCATTTTCTGCGGTTGATCCACCTTCGTTAACAACACGAGTCGTAAACAACTGATTACCATATGCCAAAAAATTAGCAGCAGTAAAGAAATCATCTGCTGTGTTTGCGTTTGGCGTTTGGAATGTTTTTACTAACTCATCTTCAGTCGTAATCAGTGCTCTTTCACCGACCGGACCCCAACGAAAATGACCTGCAATTGCTGCTTCGGTAGTACCGATTGCAGGAGTGACCGCAGAAAGGTCAATCTCACTGACGGTAATACCCGGAGATTTAGTGAATGCCATTATTTTTCTCCTCAGAGGTCTGTATTATTCATCTTTACACCGATATTTATAAATTACATCTTTTTTACCAACGATCAGTATCTATCGCCCAACTATCTTGTCTCCACATATCACCGTTATTATCAATGATAACTTCTTCAGTTCCATCATCGTAAAAACCAAAAGGAAGCATCTCTTGTTCTAGTTGTCTTGCCTTTTCTTCGGCAAGCAGTTTCCGAACATCTTGGTCTGTCATTTCCTTGAAATACTCTTGACGAATCAACCAAGAAAATAACACACAAGTCATTACTAAGTCGTCGTGAGCACCCTCTTCTGCCATAAAACTGTTGCGTCTAGAAACGAAAGATGCGAGTTCTTCAAGTGTATCAAAGTCCTCAATCAGTAATTTGTCGTTCTCAATGAGTTCTTTGAGTGAGTTACAACCAATTCTTTTGACTTGCTGTGTAGTCTTGACACCAATCTGTGAATTCTTTGCGAATCCACCACCCACTTTTTGACCACCCCGACCACGCACGGTGGTCATAATCATATTATCATACTCTAAGTCTCTATGTAATGTATCCGCAACTTGACCACCGATGTCATTGTTCTCAACTAGGACAAATGCGTCATTGTACTCTGTTGCGATACTACGAATAAGGTCTGGAAACACGGACGGTAGAATGTCTTTGTTTCGATATTTTGCCACCATCTTGTATGGAATAGTTGTCCCATCAAAGATTGTCAGTGCCGAATAGTCGAGTCCAATACCTCGTGCCGTATCTGCAATCGCAAAATAAATGTGATTGTTTATAGGAGGTTCAAATATATCCAAATCACCTCTTTTTTCTTTAGGTGGTATGAATGGCATTTGTCGGAGTTTCATTCCATTGATGAGTGTGTTGTTACTACCAATAAACTCACAGTCAAATTCTTGTCTGAACTGCTCTTCACTGGTGTTTTTGATAGTTTGATCACGCCACTTCTCATCACGACCAGGCACATCTTTCCAGTGAACCTCCAGTGTTTTGTATCCACTACGACCTTCAAGTGCATCAATCCACATCTTGTAAAAATGATTCATACCGTTTGGTGTAGAGACGATAATAACCTGTGAAGTGCTACCAGATGAAATCGTTGGATACACAGACGCAAAGAAGTCTTCTGCTAGATTTCTTGGAACAAATGCAAATTCGTCAAGAAAGATAAGGTTGTATGATCCACCCCGTACAGCAGACGATGATGTTGCTGCTGCAACAATCTTGGAACCATTCTCTAATTCCATAGACCCTTTATTCCACGAAACAATCCCTTGTTGCATCCACATTGGTAGGTTTTCGTATGCGAGTTGAATCCTATGTACCATTTCCCGTGCCAATGCACCTTTGTTTGCAAGGATTGCGATAGACTGACTGTCTGTAAATAGAATTCTCCATAGCATGTAGGCAACAACAGTTGTGGACTTGCCAGACTGACGAGGCATCTTTGTCAATACAAAACGGTTCTTAGTGAACAGATTCACCATATTTTCTTGGAATGGATACAAGTCAAATGGAACTAAACCACGGTCAACGTTAACAATCTTCACATATTTTTTTATGAAGTATACGATGTCCTTCGCACACTTGATATATTCTGCGACTTGTTCTTCAGTATATTCTACCTGAACCCCTGATTTTTTGAGATTGGGGTTCGCAAGATAAGTATCAGTCGTCGCCATTGTCTACCTTTACATCAATAATATTGCCATCTTCATCACGACGATTGATGAACTTCTGTAGTTCTGCCGTGCTACCCACAAACAGTGCATTGGTGACATTGTTGGTGACTCTGCCCTTTTCTTCTTGACGTAGTTTCTTTACTTTATTTTGGATTTCAAGTAAATCTTTGTTGGCATCAGACAGTGTTTTGACTAACTGTGACACTACCTCATAGGTTCGTGCTGACTCTGATGCCTTTGCAAGATGAACAAGTTCGTCCAATGCCGAACCACCTGCTTCAATAATCTGATACAAGTTCTGTCTGGCATAGGTGTAGTCATTTTCTATCTGTTGAGTTTCTGGAGGAACCTCTTTGGGTGGTTGGTCTTTGACAATTGCAGGAGATGGTGCTATACCTAGTGATTGTTCTATACTTGTCTCAAAGTTTGTTTTTTTATCATCATTCATCAGAATCCACACCCGCAGTCGGACTGTATGTTCGACCATCGGTAAAGAAGAAGAAGTCCTCTGCAATACCAAAGTCACTATTCGCACTAATCAAACTAGACGCAATGGATGCCGAACTGTTGGTAGTCGGAGACCCATTTGCAAACAAACCAGGAGTCACCACCACACGAGTTGACCGTGCGGTGTTTAAAGGAATATCGGTGTGTGTATCCACCTGAACACGTTTGATAACACCCGATGTCTGTACTGGACCCAAAATATAACCCTTCATCATAAAGTTAAGAGTATATACTAATGCTCTACGTTCTTCAAAACCACCTTCGTAGGCATCTTCCATCGTCACACTTTGTAATATGACAGGAATGTCAAATGTCAAATTCATTGTTGGAAGTAACTTGACAGACGGAGTAAAGTCTGGTGTAAAGAACGGTAAAATTTGTTCTATAATCTGTACACCATCGTCGGCATTCTTTACAAAGATTGACAACGCAAAGTCAATGTTGTATGGTGCGGAGTTAAATTGAGTTCGTAGGTTTTGATTACTGGTTCCAATCGCACGATTCTGTTGTGTTTTTGCTAACTTACGAGATGGGTCATAGGTCATCCCCGTCATCTCAAACCCGATACGAGGCAACTGAATTGCCACATCATCCTCTAAATCTGGGTTGGAGTTGATTCTAGCAAGGAACTTTTCTTTGGGACCATAGGCAATCGGTACTGCAATTGATTGAATGCGTGTACCCGCACTATTGAAACGTTGTACAATAATGTCGTTGAATAGGTTGCCAAAAGTAATAACATACTTTCTCAACACTTGATGATAATATTGATGCCCAAACATTAGTATCTATCCACCTCTGAAAACGGACTTTGCTCACTGAAGTCAATAATACTTGCTGCTTGTGTGGTGAAGAATGTATTGTTTGCTTGACTGTCAGTAGTTTCAACTGTGTATTCTTGCATTACCGAATCACCGTCTTCTGCCAATAGTGTGGTGTCATCTTCAAGAGTCAACTCGTTGAAGAGAATATCCAATGACAGTTCATCTTCAATCACATCAACACTTGCATCACCTGTATTAATACGCTCACTACTGTACTCAAAGAGTTCGCATCGCAAGTCATATGTCTGTAGTCGCCCCATCTGATAGAATACTGCTTCATGTTCTACAAACTTAATTTCAAATAGTTTATCTGTCAGAGGAAAATAAATCAAGTCCCCTTCATTCGGGCGATTGGCAGTGATAGTATAGTTATTCGCACCCGCAGTGCCTGACTCTAACATAAAACCAAAGGTGTTTGCGGTGTCGGTCAAAAACTGACGAGATGGGTTGTTCGCATCATACTCTTCGGTTTGGAGTTGATATCCAACCTCGTCTTGGAGTGACTCACCCCCACGCACTTGATCAAATCGTTTCTTTGCGATAGTCAGGGTTACTTGGTCTCGTATCTGAACTCCAAACTTTGAGAGAAAATCCCCCTCACCCTCAAATCCTTCTACATTCTTGATGTACATCTCAACAGGAACGGAGTCGTTAAAACTAGACAGTTTTGCTTCACCAAACAAATGATCTTGCTCAACTAGAGTGCGAGGAAGATATTTGACTTCGTGACCATACTGCTTGATGCTCTCGATAATTAAATCTTCAAGAACGTCTTGCTCACGACTGTAGTTAAAATTGTTGAAATATTTGTTGGTGGGCATATCTTATCCCATAAAATCAGCAACTGGAAGTGAGTATGAACTAATCATCTCCTCTTCTAATTTATTGATTTCCTCTGTTGCCTCTTCCCATATTTTCTGCCCATTGAATGTGATACCACCGGGTAATTGCATCCCCTCAAACTTTTTCAGGTTTTCGCCCCACTGTCGCTTGATGAGTGCAGTGGCATAGCGTCTCAACCAAATATCACCATACACTTCGGTAAATGTATCTGGGTCAAGAATACGATAGCATTCAATGATGAGAAACTCACCTGGGTTTTGCTCAAACAAACTATCTACACGCAGTTTATTGGTGTGACGAGAAAAACGAATGGGTTTCTTACCGACAAAGATTTCTTCAAGCATCTCAATATGACGCATCGCATTCACATAGGGCACATAGGTTGTGCTAGTGAAGTCAAACAAGTCGTTGAGATGAATTTGATAGCGAATGTTGAATAGATTAGACGACTGAACTGCGTCACCGATGTCAAAGATATTGACGACACCAATCACAGCATCTGGTACTGTAATTTCATCAGATGCAATTTCGTCTGCGGTAAGTTGATGCTTGAGAAAGATTCGTTCAGTTCCATCAAAGTGATAGTCCTGATAGTATTCTAGTGCGTCATCAATGCGGTCATCGACTTGTTCATCATCAACATTGATGTCTACAACTGGCGAACCTAATCTTCTGAGACAGTAATCTTTGAGTTGTTGTCTTGACGCTGGGACTGCCATGCTGTTCTCCGATACATTTCTGTTCTATTTATATGTATCAGAGTAGGGGAGTTAGACCTGTTGTCCTTCCAATCGCTCTCTTGCCTGTGTAATATCACCGACATCTCTTGCATTTACATCCACAGCAAATGAAAACTTATCAATAGTGGTTATCCTACCTGATGCATCACCACCTGAAGCATATCCATTTTGAGTGGACGACTGTCCTGCTGGAGTAAAATTTTGTGTGGTCAAATCACCAACATCTGTCGCATTGGTGTCTGTCGCAAATGGAAATTTATCAATAGTATTGTATCGAGTGTTCGGTGGTATAAATCCACCACTGGAGTATCCACTTACATCTGAAGATTGTCCAGTGATCCCCGACCTTCCTTGAGTCAAATCACCAACATCTGTAGAGTTTGTATCAACAGAAAATGGAAACTTATCAATAGTGTTTCCATTCGACCCCCCAGAAGAATATCCACTTACTGTCGATGATTGACCGGCATCGTATATTCTTGCTTGAGTTGAGTCGCCAACATCTGTCGCATTAGCGTCTACTGCAAATGGGAACTTGTCGATATTATTTACAGTAGGAGAAGCGGGCGGTGAAGAACCATTAGAAATATATCCGTGAGTTCTTGAGGACTGTCCAGATGCAGCACCTCTGTTTAGTGATAAATCACCGACATCTGAGGCATTTGTATCTACACTGAATGGAAATCTATCAATCGTGGAAACATCGGTCGATGAAGTGTAACCGCCAGAATTGTATCCACTCACAGAAGAGGATTGCCCCGCAGTTTTCCTTCTTGCTTGAGTCAAGTTACCAACATCAACTGAATTATTTTCGGATGCAAAAGGAAACTTATCAATAGTGTCTACATCCCCTGGTCCATTATCACCACCAGAAGTATACCCACTCACACTACCTTGTATTCCATTTGTGCGAACAAACCCCGCAGTGTTTGCCTGACCAGTAAACTCAATACCCGTGTCAGTTTCTCTGAACTTGAAATTTCCGATCTGAATTGTTGTGGGGGTGATATTGATTGCCATTAGTTTTGTGCTCCCACTGAACTTGCAGTCGCCGCAAGCAAATCACCAACATCCTTCGCATTGACATCAGAGGAAAAAGGAATCTTATCAATTACAGTAGATTGAGAAGAGGGATCATTACCACCACTAGTATACTGGTTTGTAAGAGAAGACTGTGCAGACGCAAAATTTCTGGCGACAGTAAGGTTAGCAATATCTGTAGCATTAGTATCAGTTGCAAATGGTAATTTGTGAATTCTATCTACTTTAGTTCCTGCACCTGGATGACTGTAAGAACCACCCATTACATATGCATTGACTGATGATTGCCCACCTACGCATTGTCGTAAAGTTCGTGATAAATCACCAACATCGGTTGCATTAGCATCTACCGCAAATGGGTATTTGTCAATCGTATTACGCTCTGGAGACCAACCACCTGATGTATATCCATGAGTTCTAGAAGATGATCCAGCAGATAATACTCGTTCTTGGGTCAAATCTGCCACATTAGACGCATTTGTATCAGTAGCAAATGGGAACTTTTGAATATTGCCGGATGGTGAAGTGGGGTCGGGTGTACCTTGTGCATAACCATGAGTATCTGAACTACTTCCAGTGTGATCTTTGGAGGCAGCAATGAGATTACCAACATCAGATGCGTCAGCATCAAGAGCATATGGAAACTTTTCGATAGTATCTACTGTTGATGGCGATGCCCCACCAGAAAAATATCCATGTGTTTTAGATGAAGCACCTGATGCTTGTTGTCTTGCTTGTGTTAGGTTAGCAACATCAGTAGTATTATTGTCTACAGCAAAAGGAAACTTCTGAATTGTATTAGTGATACTTGGGGCGTATCCACCAGACGCATATCCAGAAATCTGACCTTGTACTCCTGGAGTTTTGTTATCAATAAACCCACGCTTGGCACGAATCTTACCATCAAAACTAAACCCTTCGGTATTCGCTGTCAGCGTAAAGTTACCAAAGTGAATTGAAGTGTTGCTAATTCTGATGGACATGACTTTCCTTTAGATTAGGTCATCAACAAGTTCTTTCAGCACACTATAAGCATCACGATCCGTTCTGTTGAGTTTTTCCAACAAGTCAGTCAACTCGTTGACTTCCATCTCAACGAGTTTCTGTGCTAACATTCTTTCCATTATGTATTACCGTTCTTATGAGTTCTTTGTGACGAATGCGTCATACCAAGTTTCAGCAGTGGTTGTTACTTCTGTGTTTGACAACTCAACTGGTGTTTCATCTGGTTCGACACCTGTCATAAACGCATGACCTTCGGTGTTGTGGATTGTCAACTGACGAGTCACGAACTCTGCCTTTGTCAAGGTTGTGACTGTATCAGGAACATAGTAGTCCCTAGCATCGTCAATCCAACCGATGAATGATTTGTCAATAGGTGACTGCCAATGCCCCCGATCACCAATGAATTCAGGTACTGCTCTACGAGTACCGCCTTCGATACGGTGCATCATGTACTCTGCGACTGCCATTATTCTTCCTCTCCGTTGTTCGTTAGGATGTTTTCAATACAGTATGTGTATTTATAACTATTCTTCTTCGTCATCATCACGCATTGTGTGTGGAAGTGCGAGTTTATCTGTGTAAGACCAATCTTCGGATGGTTCTGGGTCATATCCCATCAGTTCCATACGCACATGGTCTACCTTGTGAACTTCGGCAAGTTCTTCGGTCAATTGGTCAACAAACGCAATCAGTTCACGGTTGTCCCAATGCTCTTGCTCTGCTTCGGACGCAACATACTTCTGAATGAGTTTCTGAAGTTTCATCGGATTGACACCGATTTGCTCCACATACTCCTGCTCACCCTTTGAGATGCATCCGTACTGACGCACATCACGAATGGACTGAACGATAGAACGCTTCAGGTGTGACTTGGTTTCTTCCTTTTCAACATCGTGTTCGTTGAAAGAGTTGACCTTGCCCTTGAGTTGTTCGTAGATTTCATTGAGTGCCATAACATCTTTCATCGCACCTTCAATGTACTTGGTTCCCTCAACCATACCTTCTTTGAGTTCGGCAAGTTTGATTTTGAGGTCAACTTCACGCCAATAGTCAATGTCCGTGCTATTGACAAGTTCATCTTCAATCTTACGAATCTTTGCTTCGTTCTTGACCTGTCGCCATTTTGCTTCGTTTAGTGCCGACTTCTTACGAGCAATCTCTGCCGAAATCTGACGCATATTCTTCATCGGTGAATGGTACGAGAAGTTAATGTGCTTCCATGCCCACTGTGAGTGTGAGTGGTTCCAAATGCTTTCCAACTGACCCACATTTTCCAATGCTTGGTCTACGAGTTGTGTGTTCTCGTTAAGTGTGCGACCCCCAAACGATGGGAGATTGCCTGTCGTGCCCCGACCAAATACCATCGCATTTGGTACTTTCATCTTTGCGGGATCAGACACCATCAGATTGGTGTTGGTACGAATCTCCTCAAAGATAGCAAGTGGTTTATCTTGCTCTTCACTTTTCAACTGAAGTTCAGTCACTTTTTCGTTTGTCTTACTCGACATTATTTGAATCTCCTAGACCCATGTATCCAAATCACAAGAGCGAACCGTTCACCCTTGCTAATATCAGTCACTGTATGTGGCATATAGGACGGGAACAAACTCACCGAACCTCGTTCTAATATACCCTTTACTTCATTACAGTGGTCATTCACAATCAACTCACATCCTTCATAATCTGTGGGGTTAGAGAGTTGTGCCGTAAATGAAATCTTCCGTGTCGCAGGTTCACCCCGACCCGCATCAATGTGCCAATCGTAGTGCCCTTTGATTTCTTCATCACAAGTGTAATGAATCAACTGAAGAGAATGCGTGATGCCAGTAATGTCATACTGAAAGTGTACCTTGTTGGCAACACCGACAATCTTCGCAACCTTTTCGTAGACCCACTTCCACTCATCATTATTCTCTATATTATATATGTCTGCTTTACGAATGTCTCTGGCAATACGAGAGTTGTCAGACGAACCACCGACAGACGCAGTAGATGGATACGAGTCCCGTGCCACCTGAATGAGACGGTCACACTCTTGGGGTGTAAACATCAACTGTGGTAGATTCTCCGAAAAGATTGGGAAATATCCTGGGAAGAAGTCGTCTTCACTTGGAATCAAAGTCGCATTCGTAATCGGATTCTTGACTGAAATATCCAACGGTTCAGGTTGTGGTTGCGTCAGCATCTGCTTGGGTTGCTCTACTTCAGCATTATTGCCTCGCAGATTGCCTTCAGACTTATCCATTCCGATGCCCTTACGACCGTCAAATGCGTGGTCTGCGAACGGTCCATCGGCATCCACATAGTGTAAGAATACCTGACAGTGCCAGTTGCCCTTGAATGGTTTTCTCCAGTGTAGGACCTCACATCCTTTGTAGGCAACCATTTCACCGACTTCCATTTGAACCATCGTTTCTTTTTGTTCGTCCATATAGATTGGCCAGGAGTGCTTGGCATCCCAACCTAATGTCAGTGTGGTTGAAATCTCGGACGATGGACGGTCTTTGTGCTTCTTCAGCACATCACCCGGACGATAAATCCGTGCGTATGTGTAGGTAGGAAGCAGTCGTTTACCGATTTGCTTACCAAGTGGTTCGGCAAACTGCATCATCAGATTGTCAAATATCTCATCACCGTAGACCGCATCTGATAGGGGGCATTGGTCATCTTTGACTAACGCACCTTTTTCATTCAAACTAAACATATGCTGAACGAGTTCATCACACTGCTGTTTTGTCAGTGCGTCTTTGAGTACGACATATCCATCTTTGTCAAATACTTCTTGGGGTGTCTTCATTTTTCACCTATATTAAAACTAATACTAATTCTTGGTTCGTCTGTTTGATTGGGTTCCACATAATGTTCTAACCAACTTGGAAACACAATACATGCCAATCGCTCTGGTTTGATACCATAGTTATTGTTTTTGATGACTGAATTGTGATTTCGGACCGATGGGTCAACCAAAATCAAACGACCACTGTTCTCTGGCACTTGACAGTAATAAACTCCAGAGAGGACACCTTCATGCGTGTGGTGTGCGTTATAGTTATATTTAGTGTTGATATTCGCCCACATTGACTGAATTTCCATTCTTTTTGGAGTGTACTGTTCAGTGATACTTTCCATCGTTTTCATCAAACTAGAACAGAACTCCCGAAAGATGGGATGTGTGTGTAAGTCGTCCTTTGACTGCCATCCTCCAAAGTTTGACTTGGTTTCGCTTGGAGTCGTTTGTGACAATTCAATAATGTAATCAGTGTAGTCAAATGTCTGATAGTTTGACTCACTGAAGATAAACCCCCAAACTGGGGTATGGAAAATGTTTTCCTGATTAGAGTGCATTACTAATCCATCCTGTGATAATCAATTTGTCATCAGTTGGAGAAGGGCATCCCTTGTGGAGATGAGTCCATCCTGTGGGAAAAATCAGAGTCAATCCCTTGACAGGTCTGAACTTCAAGTTCTGAAACATAAACTGTGTTTCGCCCCCTTCTTCAACAGTATTGAGATAAGTCATAAAGACCATCTCCCTGTATGGACTGTCACCGACAATACCTCTGTCACAATGAATTTTGTGATACGCACCACCGCCCTTTGGATACCACTGAATATTGATGTGTTCTCGTATCCGTAGCGGAGGACCAAATTCATCCAACCGAAAATACTGTTGATAACAGCGAACCACCTCATCTAATTGTGTTTGGTAGTTCTTCAACACATAGTTAGGTGGCAAGGATATATCATACGACTCTTTTTTGCTTTTGTCAACACCTCCTGCGATGACTCCTTGATGTGGGTCAAGAACATTGAATGCTTGGATGACTTGATTACAGGCATCCTCACTAATCATTGCCTTCGCAACAAAGGTAGGTTGACCGTTGACATTGACAGGTTCAAACGAGCACATCAGGGTAAAATCCTTCATAGAACCATTTGTGGTTGGTAATTACCTTGTTGTAGAAACCTTCGGACAGAGAGCGTGTGGGTTCCTTCCAAGGCATCAATTGGGGTTGAGTGTGGTGGTCTGTGCGTTCTCTAAAGTATGCGTGGTCATGCTCAAACAAATCGGACTGCTCGATGTGGTTCAAGTCGTGCTCGTAGTATGACAGTCCCAGAAACGCATAGATGTTCTGTAGCATCCCGTGTGGGTCTTTAAGTAAATCTTCGTACCGCACAAACTTGACACGAGATGGGTCTTGCTTGTATATTTCCATCAGTCTTGGAAGTTCTTGGTACAGACCCGCAGAGAATGCGTTGCCTTCCTTGAAGAAGTAGTCATACTTTTCTACTTCCATCATTGATGGATAGAGGTGTTGTGCGTCACCAAACGAGTGCAGTGCCTTGATTTTGGAGTTCACTCGCTCAAAACTTTCGATGATGTCTCGTATGTCACGCACACACGCAATCGTCTTGCTGTTCGGAAACAGATGATTGATGTCAGACCATCCTCTGTTCTTTGAGATGACGACAGGTTTGTCGGTCAGACCGTGAAACCAACCTTGGGATGCACCGTGGATAAGACCGTACATTGCGGCATCTGCTTGGTGTGTTGCCATTGCCTGAAAGCATTCACGAAACCGTGACTTGACAAGGATGTGGTCTTTGAGTAGAGTGGGAAGCGCACAAGTGCCCGTGGTGAACACTTGGGGGTTTTGCTGTAGAATATTCATTAGCACGGTGCTACCCGTTCGGGGTAGACCGCTACAGAAGTGGATTGTTTTCATACTATACTCACGAGTTGAAATAATGATATTATACTAGATTAGGGTTGGGTTGTCAAGTTATACTTGTTGACCAGAACATCGTAATCTTGCTTGGAATAAATTACCGACATCAGAAGAATCTGAATCAACAGCATATGGGAACTTTTCAATTACATTCAAATCTGTAGATGGTGCTGTATTCGTACCACCTGAAGCATAACCAGATGTAGTTGATGATTGACCTGCGTGGGAGTATTTTCCCTGTGTTAGATTACCAACATCTCCTGCATTATTATCACTAGAAAATATAAATTTGTCAATTGTGTTGGTAATCCCCGGTGATGCGGTGCTATAACCGCCAGAATTATATCCGTGAGTTGATGAGGAATGTCCTATAGCAGCATTTCTTGATTGTGTCAAGTCACCGACATCTGATGCGTTTGTGTCAATTGCAAATGGAAATTTATCAATTGTAACCACTC
>CENI01004949.1_pt1 | contig 29468 bp, 36 predicted proteins | sample 530161 | NCBI WGS metagenome assembly CENI01 (sample SAMEA2591107, study PRJEB7988) | marine metagenome | isolation source: saline water (ENVO:00002010), including | reverse complement strand
CTTTTTCTTGAGTGCCTTCCATTGTGGGCCTGATAATGCCATAAAATCTTTGATGTGATTCTTGCGACTCCACTCTTTAACCATTTTTTCGTGGTCTCGCAGTCTGTGTAGTTGTGCGTAATTTTCGTTTGCCTGTTTTTGTGTAATTTTTGTTGCCATGATCACAAGTATATAGCAATTCTAACAAAAAGTCAATGGATAACGGGTTTTTTTGGGAGATAAGGGCCAAAACTTAGGAGTTTTTTGACAGTCCAATCTATATTTGGCCCTTACAAGTAAAAAAGAGCAACAAATGCCAGCGAGCGTTGTTGCAATATTACTTATCTCGTTCAATTAAGGTCCGACGGACCAATTGGTTGATTAGGTTCAAGAGGTTTCAACACAAATCCCAAAACATAACGGCAATGTTTGGTTTGGCATTTGACACGCCATTCTATGTTTTTGTGAAACACATCAAAAGTGTGTCCAACATCCGCAATTTGTTTTTGGATAAGCAAATGGTAATTTTTACATCTTGGACAGGATTCAATTTGATTCACATCCTCGATGGTGATTATAGGTCGTTTTGCCATCACATCACTTTGATGAAAATGCCGATCAACATGGTCACAATCAAGCCTGTGAGTGCGAGTATGTAGAATTGATATCCTTGTATGTGGTGGAGATGATTGTTCATGATCTTGTCAAGAGTGCGTTCAATTTTGCTGATTCTTTTTTCTAAATCTGTCAATTTCATTATGTGCTTATGGTAGCGCCAAGCGATACCACCTTCCAATTTGATCCGTCATATATTGCTACGCATTTGGATCCTGAATTACCATCAGAACAATAAGCCACATCGCCTTCTGCTTGGTCGCTTCTTGCGTTGAGTTGTGCTGTTGTCTGTGGTGATAGGTTTAATATTTCTTCCAATGCCACTTTGCCTGTTGTAGGGTCCAGTGTAAGATTGGTTGCTGATGATGAATTAATTTCGTCTGGGAGATAAGTTGCCAAAATTTTGCTTGAAGCATTCAATGGCACAACACCAGATGCCTGTCCTCTGCCATCTATCACTAAAATTAATTCGTCCAATGCCGCTTTTAAATCGGGTCGACTAGCGGCAGGTGAATCTGTGCCTGCATCTAAATTTGTTGTTACGATGTTTGAACTATTTGCCCAAGCCATATTGTTCTCCTTTGTTGTTTTTATTTATAATTTTGGTCATCATACACAGTTGTTCCTGTTTCTGTTTGTTGGCCCTTGTAACGAGCTCTATGACGCTGTAACACACCATTTAACTGAAGTTCGTGCTTAAGGATGCAATGTAATCTGTGCCGTCATAGAACACAGTCATCACATCAATTGCATTGGCGGTTGTTGACAATGTTTTTGTGCCTCCCGCAAATTTCATTGTGCTTGAAAGAGTGTGGGGCCCTCCTGAAGAAGGTTGTTTCAAAATAATAGTCATGCTGTCACCGTTGGCAACACTGCCTAATGTGTTTATAGTTATAGCACCACTCAATGTGATCACTGCCACGTTGCCATCTGCCACATCTGGTGTAATGGTGCCTGAAGTTGATAGTCCAGTGTTTATGTGTTCACCGTAACCTCTGATAACTGGATTACTGATTGCTTGATTGTTGGCATCAACAGGATTTGTCAATGGATCTGCCAAAGAAACGGTTACACCACCTGGTGATTCTTCATTGACAGATATGTTGTTGCCTGCGTTGATGTCTGTGACACCACCACTACCACCTGATATTGTGGCAAAACTCAGATTACCACCACCGTCTGTCACAATGGCTTGTCCGTTTGTGCCATCGGCATCAGGCATATTGTAAGCATCGTGTAATCTAACTTTGCCGCTTGTGCCTGGTTCTAAAAAAATGTTGGTGCTTGAATTGGATACAATTTTGTTGCCCTGTGTGTTCAAATCACCACCTAAATCTGGTTGTGTGTCTGAAGAAATATCCAAGGTAGTAAATACCAAAGAATTACCACTAACAGTCAAAATTTGATTGGTAGTGCCGATCGCTACAGGCAAAGCATAACCAGTTCCTGTAATCTCGCCTATTTGATATCCTGTGCCTCGCCATATAATCGGACCATTAGATGTTTGTAGATATCCTCCACCATTGGAAAATAAAATCATGCTGTTGGCATTGTTGTCGTTTTTGATGCTCCCAGCACCAGTTGAACTGGTTTGAAATTCTAACACAGGAGATCCTGTGCCTGATCCTGCTTGAACATCAAGATGAATTTCAGCGGCGTGCAATTTTATAGGGTTAGTAGAATGACTTTCTACCACCACTTGACTTGTGGTTGATTTCAATTTGAAAGTGTCAACATCCAAATCAGATGTTAATGGATTTGTCACTGTGCCACTGGCACCTTCATTCACAAATTCTAACACACCCGATGTTGAATTATATTTTAAAATTTTGTTGTTGGCAATAGCACTGGTGTCAATAAAATCCACAATGTCGTTCACTGCTGTGGACATTGTCTCCAGTTCTGCTCTGCTGGTTGCTATGCTGTCGTCTGCATTGTCAAATGCTGTTGTTGCCGGTTTGTTTGTTGGCCACGCCATTATGTGCTCTCCGTTATGTTGCCGAATTCATCGCTTTCTAATTTTGTCATATATTCTATAATAATGTCTGCTGTGACATCCATTCTTGTTCTTTTGCCATACGCATCTGCGTCAAATATATTTAACACAGGATCTGTGCCGCTCTTGTCCACGTAACACACAGGTGTCTGCGTGCCTGTCAATCCTGTTGAGTGTATCTGCACAAGCACCTTAACAGCCTTGCCAATATTAGTAATACTGACTGTGCGTTGTCCCACACTGCCAGATAATGTGCTGGTATCTTTGTTGCTGAATCCATCCGATTTTAAATCTGTGAAAGAAGCACTTTGTATTGTCACATCAATGCTTTGAAATATTGGATAATGCAAACTACCTGAATCTTGATCTTGAAATGCTGTGATTTGGAAATATCTTCCGTCCAACAAAGGCACATTTGAATTGTTTGGATATATTGTAGTTGTTGTTGGAGAAACAATCGAACCACTGCTTAAAGTGTTGCCATATGATATCTGTGTGGTGACAGGATTAGCCGCTTGGTATTGAACCATCACTGCTGTTGCGTTTGAATCACCTGCATCAAACACTTGAGTTGTAAATTGTAATGGAGATGACACATCTGGTGTGCCGTCCCAATTGGTAAAACCATCCCAAGTAGAATAAGACGCCCAAGTTTCACTACTTTTGGGTCTGTATATACCTGCCTGTGTATCAAAATAACCGTTTCCTGCCATAACTTACCCGCTTAAATTTGCACCGCCGCCTGCGTTTGGAACATTAGTTACAGTGTCTTTTAAAAAATTAATGTATCCTTCAATAGAACTATCTTCTTTGGTTTGACCTCTTAATCTATATCGATGACTGGTGAATCCTCTGGTGTTAAAATCAACATTGCCTCCAATTGAATATGTTCTGTCTGAATCTTGTTTGTAATAGGTAATACTGTATTCAAAACCGGCATTCAATGGCATCTGAATTAGAACAGGCAATGCTGTGTTTCCGCTGGTAATACCAAAAGTCCATGGTATCCTTTTTTCTAAAATTAGTGCCGCGTTTTTGTAAATTCTAAATTGCATATGTGTAACGCCAGATTCTAAAGGTCGATGAAATTGTAATTCGTATCGACTACAACTTGCGCCTAATCCAATCCATCCTAATGAATTCCAATAAGATACAGGAGAAGCACTACTGGGACCACTGCCTAATTGATCTGAATTTCTAATATTTTGTATACATGGCGATGTTTTGTATGTTTCTGGAAATTGATTGAACCACCAAGTCGCACCATCGCTAATTGGAGGAAACCAAGCAGACAATGTGTGTGGATCAGTTGGATCACCTGGTGGTGGATCACCTGGATCTCCAGGGTCTTGTCCAAATGCTCTTGGTGGATCATATATTGGTCTTTGAAACGGTTTGCCAAAGTAATCTTTAGGCAAATAGAGTGGTGGTGGTAATTCATATTGTGCGCCAACAATGTGTGGATACACAGTGGCATCATGTTCTACTGCTTCTATTTTCACAGTCATATCTACATTCATTGTGATGTTGTTCACTCTGAAAGTTTGATTGTTGAGATCTAATATTTCGTCAGTAACTCTTATTATGTCACCAGGTTCAATGTTCATTAATTCTTGTGTTGCTTCAAACGAAATCGTTCTTTGTGCTCTTGATTTTTTGTAAATCATTCTTGCCATTTCTTTGGCAATCAAAGGATTTGCTATAGATTCAAATGTAAATTCTCCTGTTAAATCTTCATTGTCATCCAACAATTTGTCACCTGCTTCGTTAAAAAATACCTGCTGTGATGAAAATTCTAAATCTGGGTCAGTGTAATTTACCAACACCTGATTAAATTTGGTTGCTTTTTGTTCGCCTCCCAAAGTGATTGGACCCACCAACACATCTTCTGTCACATCATAAGCAACACTGATGGTTGCTGATGTGATGTCGGTAGCATTACCACCGTCTTCAACTTTTATTTTGTATCGACCTTGCACATATGGCAAGATACTTCTGGCACCTGTTAATATCTGTCTTACACAATCTATAATTTTTGCTTCAGGATTGACAACACTGTTGAATCGCATAATTTTTCCTGAATATTCTGTGTTAAAACTTACTGACTGATTGAATTTGTCTGCCGCTATTTTGAACGAATCAGCATCCATTTCTGTTCTGTCAAACCCTGCTCCATATCTTGTATTCATCATGTAGTCTAATAGACAGTTGGCAGGATTGTCACTCCATGTCTTTGTAAGATTAGCATACACATCAGGCACATTAGCGCCACCTGTGTGTGTGGTTACATTGTAAACTTTTTTGCCAAACACATCAAATGTTAGGTTAGGTAATCCTCCTCCAAATGGATTGCTTTCTTGTTCTGCTTGGGTGCTTACCTTCCATTCATATCTTACTGCCGCATACACGATGCCTGGCAATTTTCTATTTGCTGTTTTCCATGTGGGAGTTTCGTTCATCAAACTACTTTGTGATTGTGATTCTGTGCCATAAAACAATTGAAATTTTAATCTGCCTGAGTATGTGCCTTGCGATGAATTGTAAACTGTGCCTGCTGTGTAAACATCATTAGCACCCACTTTAGGATATATTTCGTTGTCGTCAATTTTAATTCTGTTGATGCCTTCTATTTCTCCTTCACAGATAGCATACACCACATACAAATATTTGTTGTCTGTGCCGTTTGTTTCAGCAAATATAGGCGTTGAACCAACTCTTCTAAAACCATACACAATTGGTATGCCGTTGTTGGTTCCTGGTTTTGTAACTTTGACTCCAGATGCCAATGCTTCTGGATTAAGGTCTGGAGTATCCAGTGCTCCAAATGGCGATACAACAAAACTAAAGATGTCACCCACAAATGAAGTGATACTCTTAATGGCTTTCTTAATGCCTTTAAAAAATTTTTTTATACCTTTAAACGGATTACCCATCTATTCCTTTCACAAAAAAGTTGCCACACGCATTCATACCTTTTGATTTAAAATACACACTTGCTCTATCGATGTGATCTTGATCTGCTTCGCAATTTTCATCAAATAAGAAAACACTTGCCATCACATACACACATTTATTTTGTTCAAACCAATCTACAATAGCATTCCAAAGTTGGTCAGCATTGCGTTTATTTCTGTGTTCTGGATGCACAAAAAACATTCCTATATCACCAAATCTATTTTGATTCCAAGGTATTTCGTTCAGTGTGCCTATTGTGTAACCTATCATTTTGTTGTTGTCAAACATCACAAATATATTGTTTGTGTCGCTGATTAGTGTTTCTCTAATTTTTTGTAGATACACAGACCAATCACCTGTGTTGTTCTGTGGTAATTTTGCTTCTTCATGTTGTGCCACACACAATTTTTTAAATTCAGTAAAATCGTCTGCTGTTAATTGTCTTATCATTATTTCAGTCCCCATTTTAATTCTGATAATGTTTCATGTGAATATTCCATACCAAAGTCGCTTGGATGTTCTCTTTGGAAATTTTGTAAATTGCTTCTGCGTCCATTTTTTTTGTTAAAATTAACAAATTGTGAACTGACTTGATATTGTATGTCTGCTGTGGTTTGATTGTTGGTAACAGAATATCCTGCCACTTTGCCTTTGAACAACAATACTAACGCATCATCTCCACTGTCACCCAACAAAAATCTTGTGTTTGGATCTAAAAATGCTCTGTATATTCTAACGCCTGCGTTGATTTGACTGCTCACAGCATAAGTTCTAACCAATGAAACATCCAATGCTGATATGGCAATGTTTACATTTGATATATTCAAATCACCTGATTCTTGTGATTCTGTAAAACTTAAAAATTCTCCTTGGGCAAGATAAGTGTTGCCACTAAAAAATATATCAAATGCATTGTCTGTAAAATAATTTGTGCTCACTGTGCCAGCACTGTCTATCACATCAATCTCTAACAGGATTGCTGTTAATAAACTGTCACCAGCGAGATAGGTGTTGAGTGTGTCTGTAAATTGTCGAGTCATTAGATGGCCTCCTGCACATCCATTCGATAATTTACTGTGCCATCTGTGTTGTATTGATATTCAACAGCATCGTTTGCCATTATCATTTTGAAAGGCACATTATCAAATGTCACTGTGTCTGATATTGCTACCGCTTTTATCAGTGATGGTTGAAAATTAATTTGAACATCACCTGCTGAATCTGGTGTGACATCTCCTGTTACCATATACACTTTGCTGTGATTAGAAAATTTTATCACATCACCTGCTTTTAAAATTGTGCCTGATGTCCAACCTGTAAGTGCCACATCAACAGCAGTTGATCCTACATCACTGGCATCTTTTGCTGTCATTGTGCTAACTGCCGCGGTTGCTTTTTTACTGCTGATGCCGGGTAATTCAATTGTAAAGTCATTCAGTCTGCCTCTTGCTTGTGATTGAAATGCTTGTATTTCTCTGAATTGATCCTGTGTGTAGAACGGAAATTCTAGTGTTGCTCTCCACAGCATTGTGGCTGTGCCTTTCCTTATGGTTCTACCTGAATTGGATTGTGTGAATGCTATGTTGTTCAAACCTTGAAAATTCATTGATTTGAATCCTATGAGATTAGGATTGATTAACGTAGATCCTGATCCATTAAATGCTCCGATGCTTGCCATTATGTGGTAACTCCTTGTCTTCCTTGTCTGTTAAATGCTTGGTTAATAATGCCAACTATTGTGCTTCTTCTTTCAACCAACAATTCATCAAATCCTGTGGCATCCACAGTTTCAATGTTGAAGTTCACAGTCATTGCATTGCCCATTTGGTTGTTTGGTATGATTGTGCCTGCAGTGCCGGGCCTAAATATCTCGGGGCCCGATTCTCCAACCAGGTAACTTTGGTCTCTACGCACATCACCACCTTTTTCTCTTGGCCCTGTGTATGATGTTGATCTGATTTGTTGAACTTGAGCATAACCTTTTGCCGCCACCAATGCCGCCGCCGCTAAATTTAACGGGAATGGTAACACTTTGAGTGCGTTGGCAATACCTTGTGCTGTGGACACAATCGCTTCAGCAATCGCCGCCGCTTTGGCAATCTTGAATGCTTTTTCACTGTATTGTCCCAACACATTGACAAGTTCTAAACCAATTGATTTGGCAAGTTGAACTCTTTGCTCACCTGACAGTGCTTCAATGTCATTGGTTTTTGCTTGACCTGATTTTATCAAATCAATGACATCATTAACTTCTTTTTTTCTTGCCGCAATGGCATCTCTTGCTCTGTTGTCTTGAATTTTTTTAACAGCAATGCTGTATTCTCTTTCGCTTAAGATGCCTTCATCTTTTAATCTTTTTAATTGTTTTAATTTTTCTTGTTCTGCTTCGACTTCTGGAAATCTTTCTGCCAACACACCACCTACATCTTTTGCTATGCCTGGCAATGCTTTTTTAGCCGCCGCCAATTGTTTTTCAGATTCTATTTCTTTTAGTTTAAGTAAAATTCTTTCTCTTGTTTCTGCATTGATGCCTTTAAGAACACCGTGTTCTGCTTCATACAATCTACGCAATGCTTCAGTAGGTTGTTTTGCCGCTTCTAATTTTACAATTTCTTTATCTAAACCGTCAATGTATTTTGTTGTTTGTGCTTGTAATTGTTCTTTGATTGCTAAAAGAGCTCTGTCGGCTCTTGATAAATTTTTTGTCGCACCCGCCGTTGCCTCCATTCCTGCATGAACGGCACCCATAGCGATGGTATTTTCTTTCGTGGCCTTTGTAACTTCATCAAAACCACCTACTAACTCCATAAGTTGTTTTCTAAATATTACTGCTCCTGCCAATGCAAGACCCACTCCTATTGCTGTGATAGGATTTGCCATCATTGCCACAGTGGTTCTGATAACTGCCGCTCTTAAAGCCAAGAATGCTGGAGTTAATGCTTTTAATCCAACAGCAAGTCTTCCTACACCGACAATCGCACCACCTAAAACTTTTGCACCTATGAATACACCAAATGCTATTTTGATTATGTCAAGATTGTCTCTTACAAATAATAATGTGTTACCTACATTTTTACCTAATGCGTTGGCAAAATTTTCACTGCCTTCGCTGGCGTCAATGATTCCTCTTGTGATTTCTGTCAATGCCGCAGTAAGTCCGCCTTCACCCACTTCATCAGCAAATATGGCAATTTCATCTTGTAGATTTGAAAACGCACCTGTTAATGTTTGTGCTTGTCTTTCAATACCACCTGCAAAATCTGTTTTACCAATTTTTTCAATGACTTCTATAATGTCTATACCATTGTTTGTAATTTCAGTGGTTGTGCCTTTGAATATAACCTTTAACTTGTCACCTTCAGTTTTTACCTTGATACCAAGTTGTTTAAGCATTTCAAATTCACCAGTTGTGGCATTGAACACTGCTCTGGCAACATCATCAATTCTTCTTCCCATACCAGCGGCTATGTTCCCCACGCTGGTCATAAAGTCTATGGTTGGATTTAGACCTGCGTTTCTAAATGTTATGAACGCACTGGTTACATCCTGAAGTTGGAATGGTGTTGATTGTGTAAAGTCTTTGATTAAACGAAAGGATTTAGCCGCGGCTTGTGTTGATCCTTCAACTGTGACAAGTGTTGCTCGTAAATCTTCAAACTGTCTTATGGTATTGATTAATCCACGAACAAGTATGCCGGTTCCTATTGCCGCTAAGGCACCTGCCACTTTTTTGGCGATACCATTAGTTTTACCAAGACTTTTGTTCAGACCATTAATCTGACCTTTTGCTTTGCTTATTGCCGCACCCGTCTTATCTATTACGACGAATTCTAGGCGCACCTGATCGGCCATCGTTCAAAACCTTTCGTTCTTCGTCATGCTTCATTTTATAATATGCTGACCACATGGTCAATTCTAGGACACTAAACTGCATGACTTCTTCTATCGATTTGCCCAGCGTTTCCGCTACTTTGACAACTAATAGAAGTTCAGCGTCCTCTCTTAGTTTTTTTCTACTTCCTCAACTTTGTATTCAGAAGTAGCATTATTTAAAACAGTTGCAATCTTAATTAAAACTGCAGGATCTGTTTCGTGCATCAACGTTGTTTGGTCAAATCTATTAAACATAGGTTTGCCATCCTGTGTCAATGCTTTCATAATGATTGATTCAACTAATGCTTCCACAGTGTCACCTTTGGATTGCAGTTGAATAATTTTGCTTTCAGTTGCAAAAGAATACGCATTTTTGTAATAAATGTCGCACTCCCACTCAGGCACATTCAACTTGTTCAGTTCATCGCCTAATTTGTTTTTGAAATGCTTTTTAGCATTGTCTAGTATCTTACTCATTTAATATACTTTCTCCTTCTCAATGCCGCTCTAGCAGGCCCTATCATGCCTCGCGGTGCTTGTTTTGATCGCCCTCGTTCTAAAAGACCAATGTAGGGTGTTCTATTGGAAACTGTTGTGGTTTTACCCACATTGTTAGAAACAACAGAAGGATTTGAATCTCTTCTCATTTTCCAATTTCTTTTGGCCCTTCCTGTCTTAACAGGAGTTACTTTTTTTAACTCCTTTAAGGCATTGTGTGCGATACGGGTGCCCAAACGCGATAATTCTCGTTCTATCGCGTTGAACACCTGATCTACTTTTAGCAGTCTGCCACTAATCATATTAGATAGTTGCTTCTACTAATGGTCCCGTTCCTTGAAACGAAACCGTTGCTTGGTTTAAGTCATCGAATGATACTGTTCTTGAAACAGAAGTCACGATAACATCGCCTTCGTATTTTATTCCACTGTTTGATGTGTGGAATTCAACATGAAGTGTTGCGTCTGCTGAAGGATCAAATATTCCTAATCCTTCGTGTGTTGATTCAAACAGCACATCCATAGTGCCTGTGAATTGGTGTAGTGAAGAAATATAAGTTCTTGCACTTGACCCCATTGCTGATGTATCTAGAGCGTCCTTTGTATGTTCAACACTCCAAGATCTCACAGATGCTACCGCAGTTGCCGCCGCACCAGAATCAGCACTGTATTTCACTGTTCCATTTTCGCCGCTTATAGCCATAGTTGTTCTCCTTAGTTGGTGTCGTGGTCATCTTCATCCACTTTGTCAAAAGACTCTGTAGATACACTTCCATCGACCGTTGTTGATGTTTCAATATCCTCCACATCTTTCAATGTTTCGTCTATTGATGGTTTAATGTCAGCAGTCACCTTAATTGCTTGGCGACTACTTTTTTTCTTACTTCTAGTTGGTTTAGGTTTTTCAGTTTTTTCTGAATCTGCCAAATACCAACCTTCGTCAAGAAATCTTGAAATTTTGTCTTGTTCAATCAATTGCGATTGATTTTCTTTTCTAACACGATAATATTTTACCATTACACTGCTCCTTTAGTGAATGAGTAAAGAACTTCTACAATCATTAAGAATTCTCCCAATGGAGCAACTCTGTCTATAACTTCAATGGTTCTTACTCTTGTTGTTACTGCTTTGCCTGATATTTCTCTTGTTCTGTCATTGTTCAATGTTTCTTCCAATCTTTCAATCAATTCGTTGCGTTTTTCGTCCACAGTCTGCACATAACTGGTTCTGCCATCTGATCTGACATAACCTCTAACATTTACTTCAATAGTGCCTCTGCGTATGCCACCCATAGCATTGTCTTCTCTAGTTTCATTGCCTGTTGTGATCAATATGGCAGGAAATTGTGTGATTGCTAATTTTTCAACATCAAATGTTTCGCGAGTGATGAATGAAGGTCTTGGAGAATGCATATCTCCTACAACATCTACAATGTTCTTTGTGATTGTTTCTCTGTTGGACATCCGCTACCTTTTTAGTCGGAGGTAGTATTGCGGTTCCTTTTCAGCGTCTGTGACTGTGCCTGAAGAATCAAAATCGTATTCTATTCCATCCTGCATACAAGCATCTAGTTCTCTAGTTGCTTCTTTTCTGTAGAAATCCATTTTTCTTTCGAACATATCCATTTCATCAGAAAATTTTGCAAGTTTTGGCATGATGTGAAATCCTAAACACCAATACACAGCGGCTCGAGTCAATTGACTTGCGTTATACAAGTCTTCATTGGGTTCGTTGGCACCTATATTCATTCTTTTGTAATCGTATTTAGAATATGCCTGTAGAGGCCACCAATTTGCTCGTAACCATCTGAATACATCTGCTTGACCGTCTGCAATTTCTTGTGACAGATCGCTGATGCCGTATTCGTCTATGTTGGGTTCTATCTTTTTGATATCACTTATTGTTAATAGTGTCGCCATAAAAGGGTGCTCCCCTCCTTTATTGTTGTTAATTGAAAGAACAAATCCTTTTTGTTCACTGTTATTTATTCTTATCTAAAAAAAAAGGGCGATATTTCTACCGCCCTTTTCCAATGTCAATGAAGTAACAAATCTATTTATTATTATAGATTCGCGTCTCCTAATAATTGAACACCGTATGTGTCTCTAAGTTCTTTTACCGCATATGCAGATGTTCCTACAAACTCCGTAAGTCTTCTAGATTCATCTCTTTGCACGGCTACTGCCATAGGTCTTTTTAAGACATATGCCAATGCTTCTGAACTCATTACACAACCAGCAAATGCACCTGCTGAATCACCAGTGATCACCGATGTTTCGTATAGGTCAATGCCCGCCACACGGCCAATCGCACCACTCACCAATGCAGAATTACCTACATTAGAAGGGTTTGTCATGTTAGTGTTGCCAGCGCCAGTCAATTGTTTCTTGATTTGAAACGCTTGTTTAGGGTGTAACAATCCTACATATGGTCCTGGAACGATTTCTGTTCCATCACCTGATCTTAGAATTGCAGAGGCTTTGAATATATCCTCAACAGTTAATTCAGTGTTACCTGATCCAACAGTGTTTGAAAAACCGCTGAATAAAGCCGCTAAATCTGTGTCGATTTTCTTAGCCATAGCATCTCCAATCTGACGGCCGATAGCCGCACCTACATCACCTGTAGAAGCGTCTCTTGCCAAGTCAGTTAAAGAAACTAATACACCTTTCTCTGCACAAGTAACTTCAACTGATGTTGTGTTAAATGCGACATCGTTAGTGCCTACGACTAAATCTGTTCCTTCTGTTAAGTCAGAAGCAGAAATTGCCGGGTATATTGGGATCTGGGCAGTTAATCCTGGTGTTCCTGATAAGTCAAAATTCTTAACTAAGGGACGGATTACAGTTTGCTCAGAAATTTGGTATAACGCAGTCTGAACTACATTTGCGTATAGTTCCGATGTTATAGCCGATGTTGTTATTGCCATAATAGTTCTCCTTTATATATGGTTTAGATATTAACACCCTTGTTGTTCATAATCTGTTTAAACAGTTTACGATGTTCCGGGTTGTTCATATCCAGTTTGCTTGTGTCTGTATCCACCGCAACTTGCTCACCTTCGCCTTTGCCAACTCCAGATCCTTTTGGACCTGCTGACATAAACCACGGTGATTGGTTAAGAAAACTTTTAACCAAGTCTTTGACTTGTAATGGGTTTCCGTTATCATCATAACGAACCTGCCCTGTGCTCGGATCAATTACATCCACTTTGCCTTCAGCATTAAGTTTCAGTTGACCTTTCAACAGTTGTGCTACTTGCGTAGGATTTACTGCTTTAAGATCAGATGCTTCGTTTACCAAAGCACCATCAACTTTGATTGATTGTAATTCTGATTCGTATTGTTGTATTTTAGAATTAAATTTGTCTGCTTGGTTTTTCAACAAAGTTTCAAATTCTCCTCTTTTTTCCAACTCATCAGATTTGCGTTTCTCTTCCGCTTCAATCAATTGATTATATTGGTCCAAGTCTATGCCTTTATACTTTTTTTCGTATTTGGCACGCTCCCTCGCTATTCTTTCTCCAACGATGCGTTCTACATCTTGTTGATCGAATTTTTGAGTATTAGTTTCTTCACCTTGTGGTGTGTCTGCCTGCGTTTCGTTTACAGGTGCAGTTTCCTGTGTTTTTACCGCTTCTGTTTCTGCGTTCATTATATTTCCTCTTGTTTATGAGTTGAGTTCTACTCCCCTACTGTGTAGTATGTTGTTATTTATGATTTTCTTTTCTTTTTGCCTCTTGTAGTTGTTTTTCTACCTTTAGACATTGGTTTTCTTTTTCCTCTTGTCATTGTGCGTCCTCCTTTCATAATTCTTTTGCCAATCAAACCTGCGATTGCGGCTGTTGTTGTTACTGGCATAATATTTCCTCCAATTTAACTATGATTTCATCTGTTGTAATATGTTTCATGGCTTGAACACACTGCTCACAATATTCATGTTCTGTGTAGTGTCCAAATCCATCTGGATTACAATCAGTAAATCTTACTATTTCTTTGCTTGTTTCATAACCTGTGCAGAAAGGAGTTGTAGCACTGCCATATATTGTTATGCTAGGCACTGATTGGTGACCAGCGGCATGATGTAAACCTCCTTCAGTGGTTATTAAACACGCACTATATTTAATAATCAACATTGATTGTCTAAATGATGTGTTAATGTTGTGTAGTCCATCAACAGGCTGACTGTTGGGTGGTTGGCATCTTAGCAATGTATAGTTGGATAATTTTGATATCAGTTCGTCCCAACCATACCAACATTTTAATGGATAACGCATACTGTCTGTTTTATAATCAGGATTAACAACAATATATGGTTTATGTTGTGCCACATTGTCTTGAAACCATTTCATTTCTTCAGCAGTAAATTCAAATGGTGCTGTCTTTGGTGTGTAGGGTCTGTGTTGATAATACCATCTTTTACCATTCACAGGATGTGTTTCAAACGGCACACCTAATGGATGTATCCACGGTGTGTGTTGCCAGACTGGTTTATTGCACGATTGTTTTCTGCCTTGTCTAAAAGGTGCTACTGGTTTGTTGATTGATTTTGAATAATGGTATGCTTCCGCACGCCACATAAGATCATCACCTATTCCCATCGTGTCGTATTTTTTGTGAATATTGTTTCTTTGCCAAACCTTCCTCTTTCAAGGTAATGCACAGTGCCTAAAAATTCAACTATCTTTCTTTTGACACCTATTTCAATACCATTCCTTGTTGGCAATTCTAAACACAATACTAATTGGTTATTTTTTAATGTTTGCTTGGCGCCGTTCAATACTTTCAGTTCGTTGCCTTGAACATCGATCTTCATAAAATCAATTGTTGCTAATTTAAGGTCATCAAGTTTTTTTGTTTTTATATCAATGCTGTATATGTCTTTTTGGACTGGTTTATCTTTGGTTGGTCCTTGTATCACACCTTCTTCAGATAATCCTACATTGCCACAACTGCGTGAATCAATATACAATTTGCCTGTGCCTGTTTCGTCGCTTAATGCGTAATCATGTAACACATAATTTTTTACATTTTCTAAATTTTTATGAAAACATTCCACATTGTCTGGCACTGGTTCAAACACTGTGACCTTCTTAAATTTGTTACACAAATCTCTCGCCCATGTGCCTACGTTACCGCCAACATCAACTGCGTGATTAAATTGTTTGACAAAAGTCAAAGCGCCTGTGCGTTGTGCTAATTGATACTCATCATATTTTTTGAAATAATCTTCAAAATGTGTGTCCCAGTTAGGAAAATAGTAATTCTTAATTTTTTTCATTAATGAAAATATCCGTCTTCATGTCTGTGATGTTTTATTTTTCGTTCTCTATCAATGATTTCTCTTATACGCTTTGGCAATAGTATTTTTAATTGACGCAATAATTTTCTTGCTTCTCTGCCGTTTTTTTTGACATTCTTTTGTTCGAACATATGAATTTCAAAATTGTATTTGTCTATGATGTCGCGTAGTTCTTTTTCTAGTCCTGTTATGAATTCTCTATCTGGCACATATTTTCCCATTATCGTCCTTGTCCTATATACTTCTTATAGTTACGCTTTTCGCTCTTGTTCAACCTCTTCTTGTGGCGCCCAAGTTTTTTTGGTTTATCCCTTACTTCAAATTCTGTGAATTTGATACGGGCCATTATTCTTCTGTGTTGTTATTGAATAATTGTGCCAGTTCAGGGTGCAGTTGTATGATCTGCTCTGTGGTGTAGTTTTGATTGATCATCTCTCTCATGTGGTCAACCAATTGTGTTTGATTTGTCACAGGAGGATGTTGTAAAGTGTCTGTTGGTGTGTCGCTTGTGTCCTCGGATTTTGTCATCAATTCGTCTGTGATTGTTTCATATATTTTTTCATCAATCATTTTTCTTATTTGTGCATTTTCGATGTTGGCATCTTTGGCCATTTTTAACATTGAAATATCATTTGCTTTGTCTTGAATTGAAAAGTTTCTTGTGTATTCTATGTCACCATTAAATTGTATGCCTTGAAAATCTGCATACAATTTCCATATCTGTTCTTCAGCGTGTTCCATCTGTGACGCAATGTCTGACAGTTTTGCTGATAGTAGATTGAATTCAACCTGTAGTGCCATCGCGGATAGACGACGGGCCTCAATGCTTCTTATTCCCCCTAAGCAAGCCATTCTATCAATTGCTTCCACTTTCTTTTCGATTGAATCTAAAATTGCTTGTATGTTACCGCCGTTAGGTTGTAACAAGTAAGGGCGTAAATTAGGATCTTGGTTGCTTGGTAATTTTACAATTGATCCAGCACCCGCTGATGCCTCAACACCTTCTTGTAGCACAAGACTAGGATGATTTGAAATCCTAATCAATTGAATACATTCATTGTATTCTTCGAAAATTTGCTTCTGTAAATCCGCGATGTCCGAAATCAAACTGTGGCCCACGCCTCTTGTGTTTGATCTTGAAGCATACACGCACACAGCAGGTATCTTACCTAGTGTGTTCACATATTCTTTGTGTAGTTTTGCTGTCTTTTCTTTGGCATCTATTCTGTATACACTGATAGTATCTTTTGTGTATTCTCTAATGTATTGTGTTTTGTTTACAACTTCTTCTTTAATTTTTAAGAATGTAAGTTCATACAAACCATTTGGCTGTCTTTCGTATTCCCAGTCCAAAACATTTTCAGGTGTAAACATACTTGCGTATGGTCTGATGCCTAAATTTAATTCATCTGCTCTTGTGGCAACATCCACATCGCTTTTGTCTAACAATACCCAAACATTTCCATATACCATTGCTTTTGTAGATACCTGTTTGATAAAAGCATCAAAACTTTGACCATCTAAATCAGCATCTCTTAAAAAAGCATCGTAGCCTGGATCTGTTTCTATTTCACCCAATTCTCTGTGTATAGGTCTTCTGTATAAAAAACTGTTGTATATGCCAACCACTGTTCTTACATGATTGTCTAGACCTGTCATACGCAAACGCATTTCATAGTCTTCTCTAGATTCTTTGTAATATGGTTCTAAATTTTTACCAGCATACCAATCTAATCCACCAGTGTAGGCGTCATTTAAAAATAACCAACGGTTTAGGTAATATTGATATACTGAATGTGATTCTAAAACATAATCTAAAATGTTTGTTTCATCACCTTTGATAATTCTGTCTCTAATAGCGGGCATACATTGATCCTGGTTGTGCTCTAAAACCCCATCTGTCTACAGATTTGGTTTGAAACTTGGTTGTTATTGGATACAGGTAATCGCATATGTAACGCACAGCGTCAGCAAAATGATCAAATCCCATGTCCTTGTCAATCACAGATGTTTCTGGTTTGTATATCAAACCTTCAAGACTTTGTATAACATTCTTACATTTAGGGTCAATAAACATTGTAGAAACTCCTTGACTGTTCTTTAACTTACTATTTACCGAATTGACTCCATCTCTTATAGGGGAATGTGACGGTTTAGCATAAACTTTGAATCCTGCGTTTTGTAAAATAGAAATATCTGTTCTGCCTGCGGCACTTGTTTTTCTATTCTTGCCAGAAGGATCAGGAAAAATATTGATGTAAGACTGTGGGTAGCGTTTTTTTAATTCTGAAACTACATCGTCTGTGCTTGAACCTCTCATCAATATTTCATCAACACAATACATTACACCTTTTTCTATAACGAATATGGCTGTTGCCATGTTGTCAACATTGAAATCTTGTCCACACCATATTTCTGTTGTGTTCATATCGGCACAAGGTTTGACATTTACTTTTCTATCAAACGCATGAAAAACTACACCTGAATATGTGTTCCAGGTTGCTTCATATTCTTGCTTGTATGTTTTTTCATCAAGATCTCTTTTTGCTTGTTCTATTTCTTCTTCATCAACCCATCCACCTTGTGCTGTGGTGTAAGTGTGTGCTGACCAATCATCTGTAGTTTCTGCCATTGTAAACATTTGCCACGACCAACTGCCTACTCCCTTGGGGGTGCCCGTGAATAGTGCTCTGCCTTTGGTGTCTGACAATGTAGGTCTTAAGACATCCCACACTTTAGGATCCATGTCTTGAAATTCATCTAAAATTATAAAATTGTAGCGTCCTCCACGAAGTGATGATTCTGCCTCGGCGCCTTTTAAAAATATTTTGGATTGATTTTTTAATCTTAATGTTAATTCTGCTTCGTTGCTTTGTTCAACCCATCTTAATTCTTTGAGTTTTACTTTCAACGGCTCCCAGGCAAGAAATTTTGCCATTCTGTAGGAAGGAGCCAAATAAAGACAATGACTGTTAGGTTTGGTGGCGTGTTTTGCCAACTCTCTTAAACATAGGTGAGTTTTCCCCCATCTCCGCCCGCTTACAAGAATACGGAATCTCGAAAAATCGTCTGCCACTTTTTTTTGGGGTATGCTTAACGGCATATGCTATTTTATTAGTCTTCCCAAGGCAAAGGTGTGTTGTTGGATGTGTCCTCTGGATTGTCTTTGAATCCTAGTGTCTGTTTAGACAAGAAAATTTGTGCTCTTGTGTCACCTTGTAGTGCTTTGTCCCACATTGCTCTACGCAGTGATTTCTTTCCATTCTCTCTGCCTTTTTTCATTAAATTTTTATATTTTTTGTTAAGATGATTAACTGAACATCCAACCACCTCTGCGATTTCATCCACAGTGCATTGAATACACGCCATCTTATAGATAACATCTTTGTCAATTAATTTTCTTGGTTTTGTGTTGTCCATTATATCTGTCTCTCCTGCACAAATATTCTAAAATTTCTACTGTCAGTTTTTGAATCTGAAGTTGTTATTGTGTATTCAACATTGTATTTGTTGCCTGCTGTGCCGCCTGATATAATTGCTGTTGCTGTGTTTGTTGTAATACTGGATGAATTCAATGTTAATGGTGACGCATCACCTGAAATTGTTTCTATTGTCACTGTGCAAGTGGATAGAGTATCACCCGATGGAAGATATTCCGACCAGTCTAATGTGTAATCCAACACACCAGCAGGGTCTTTGAATATGAATGTTCCAACATTGTCTTTTTTGTATCCTGTTAAATTTGGCATTATATCCTCTCCGCTATGACTTTACCTGTTCTGCTTCTAATTGTGCTATCTGGCAAAACTTTAAGATTTCTTGTTTCACTAGGCACTTTGAACAGTTTGCTTTCTTGTTGAATACTATTTACTCTTGTTTCAATAGAAACTTCTTTAATTTTTGTTTCTTGCATCACTATGTTAATTCTAGTTTCTGAAGGAACTTCAATGGCTCTGTATGGGTCTGCCGCTTCAATTCTTCTACCTACAATGGTGATTTGTGTGTCACTGGTGTTGTCAAATTGTGTGAAAAGTATTCTGCCTGTGGTGATATCAATCTGATGTTGTGATTGCATAAACGCCTGAGCGGCTTCTCTAAGCAGAGTTGGAACAACACTGGCTTGATGATCTGCGGCAATTGATGACGCAAATTGTTGTAAGAAACCAGTTACAACATTGATTTGATGCTGTGATGTAAATGTCTGTGTGCCAGGTTTGATCAACAAACCAACCAAACCATTGAAAATATGTCTGCTGTCAAAAGATGCTTGTCCATCAAACAATAATCCTGCTGTGCTTCCTGTGGTTTGATCCAATGTGATTTGTGCATCGGCGTTGTATGTGACACTGCCTGATGATAATAAAAATCCTGGCGTAGCATCTATTTGGGCATCTGCTGAAATATTTGCGTTTGGAATAATTTCATTTGTGGCATCAACAAATATGCTGTTTTGTGAAAGACTGTTTAACACACCAAACAGTGCCAAACCACCTAGGTTGCTGGTTTGTGTATCTGTGTTCAATGTCAAATCAGCATCAACCGTGACACCACCTACAAAATCAATCTGTTGATCTGATGACAGTGTTTCATTTATAGCAAATATTCTGCCACCTGACAGTGTGGTTTGTTGATCGGAACTGACATCTAAATTGCCTGCCGCTTTGAATCCCACCAATGGTGTCAACGTATTTCTAGAATTAAATTGTTGTGTCATGGTGACCTGCAGACCAGCATCCACATAGGAATCTGCCACATATGATGAATCTACATAATCACCAAAGTCTGGAAATCCAACTGTGTTGTTGGCTGTAACAGTCTGTTGATGTTGACTTGTAAATGGTGCTATGCCGTCGAATTGAACATTGCCTAATGGTGTGGTTTGATTCTGTGATGTGTGATCGGTTTGACCAAAGTGAGCAAATCCCACAAGGTTTGTGTTGCTGTTTTGTGATGTAAAATTTTCATTCTCCAATTGTTGGTATCTGTTGATAGTAGTGTCACTTATTGTAGAATCTGTAGAAAAACTGCCCAATCCATTGTTGTTGTATGATACTGAAGTAGCAGACATAGTGCCACTGTCTGTGCTTAATGTGTAATTTGTGGAAAGATTGTATTTGGAAGATGTGCTTCCTGCGGTGTAACTGGTAGTGGCATTTGTAGAACCAAAAACACTGCCAGTAAGAGGTGTATTCCAAGTGTCAGTGCCGTCAGCATTTCTACGCATGATTACAGTGATATTATCATTGCTACTTTTCAATGGCTGTAATTGATTTGATAATAAGAAACCGCCTGTGTTGGTGTCGGCTAATAATTTTGTGTTAATAGAATTTTTTGTAAGATTACCACTGTCCAATCCCCAATATCCAATATCATTAACATTAGTGTTAGTGATTTCAAAATCATATTTGTATATCTGATCACCGTCAGTGTCTATGCCTATCAATGCTTGAAATTCCCATCCATCCACACTGGATGTGTCAGGTGCATCCACCTGCTGACCATACACCACTATGGTGTCTGCGCCATCACTGTCATTGCTTCGCAGAATACACATATCAGTGAACAGCATGGGTGATGTGTATTGATATGAATACTGTAGAGTGCCTGATGAATTAACTTTAATTAGACCACTGCCATTCAAAATGCCATCTGCTGAATCATTTGGACCACCAGCATCTTTTTGTGCTTCCATCTGTGTGGTCACATAAAGATTGCCATCGGAATCTAATCTAGGATGTCTTAGTTTTGCTGAAGAACCTGTTGGACCTTGTGACAATTCTCTGCTCCATACCTTGGAACCATCTGATGTGTTAAATTTAACAATTTTGCTGTCGCCACTATTGCCTGGACCTCCTGTATTGTATTGATAACCTGTGAAATAACCAACAGAATTTGCTGTGTCAATCACCATGCCTTGTGGTTGAAAATAATAAGATGAAAAATATTGGTGCCAATTGAGTGAACCATCTGATTTGGCAACGGATGCAATATTGGTTGGACCTAAAATAACACCATGTGTCATCTGAAAACACAGGTAAATGTTGTCACTGTCTTGATCAATCGAATTGGCGCCTGCCGAATTACCATTGAAAGTTTTTTGCCATTGTATCACACCATCACCATTTATTTTCACCAAATTACACTGGTCTAATCCTGATGTAAATTGTTGTGTGTATGTGAAATAAAGATAGGTAGTTTCAGCACTGTCACCTGGATCACATACAATCATGTTTCCAGAATGATATTCTGGAGCGACGACTTTGTTATCTGGATCAGTTGCTGTAAGAGCGATATCTATGTTGCCGGTATCATAAAATCGTCTAACAAAATGCAAAGAACCAGATCCACCATTGTGTAATTCGAATATGTAATTGTTAGATGGATCGATTGCGATGCCGAAAGGGCTCCTGCTTCCGCTTGAACTAAATGAACCTTTTACCCAGGTGCTCATAGAGAGGTTACCTCCCTATTATGTCATAGAGACTTGGATATTTCCTATTGCACACTGAAAAGTATCCCCGGTCGTAACGGTCTTTGCTACCGAAATTTCTCCAAAATACAAAACATTCGCACTGTTGTCTAAAATGGCTAGACAGGTCACTGTGCCGTCGTAGTTTGCTGTTGCTGTAGGAAAAGTTACTGTTGCGTCATTTGATATTGATCCGCCTGATGCTGATCCAAATGTCACAGTCTGTCTTGCATAACTTCCAAGTGTGATTTCGTCTGTTAGTGTGCCTTGCTCCAAGTTGTCTAAAACTGTGCCACCTGATCCTACAGAACCTGCTGTTCCGTGAAAGAGTGCAACCTGTAAACTTGTTGGAGTGGTTGTAGATAAAGAATTACCATTTAGAAAAAAATCTAAAGTTCGGTTCTCTACATAATTTGATGCCGCATTTGACATAGTTTTTCTCCTTTTAATTAAAAGTTAGTTGTTGTTATAACACGAGTATTTATAACCATTTGCTTAATGTTAACTGTTGTCATATATTTAACCAGCATCATCAGTCTGTGTTGTCGATTCACAATGGAACAATGCTATGGTATCGTCATCATTTGTGAATGCTTCAGTTGGCACTGTGATGTTGCTGGAACTGTGAGTGTATCTGTTGTTGGATGACAATCTTATTTCATCTATGGTGTTGGTTCCGTAATTGACACCTTCACCCGCTTGTCTGTTACCAAAGAACAAATTGGTGGTAGCACTGATGCTGTGTGTTGCGGATATCTTGTGTGTGCCGTCTAACCATAAATGGAACGACCCTGTGCCGTTGTATTGCATTGCAATATGATGGAAACTGGTGTCTGCACTGCCAAGATTTGTTTCACTGCCGTCGTGTGTGAAATATAAATTACCATCTGAATATGTGTGAAGTGTTAAACGATTTGAACTGGTTGGAAAACCATCACTGCTTAATGAACCTGTTGAAAATAGTTTTGTGGTTTTGTTTGATACGCCGCCTTCACTCATTTTAAATCTAAATTCCAATGTCAATGTTTGATCATCATCAAATTCAAACCCAGCAGGTAACATATTCAAATAAGCGTGTGATCCGCCAGCACTCAATTGTAGTGCGTTGTTGAATACTCCACTTGATGTCACTGTCCATCCGCCGTTGCTCCATTCTGATAGAGCTCTTGGTCCATCATCTGCGGTTGTGGTGTCACCATTTGAACCTTCAAAGTGTAATAACAGTTTTGTATAACCATCTGCCACAAAAGCAGATGTGGGTGGTGTGAATGCTTGGCTGTATCTAGCAACACTTGACTGTCTCCATTCGTCGTAATAACCCTTTACTCCGAAACCACCGCCACCAAGATATACACCTATCCTGTAATCGTTGTTGACAAAATTAGTGCTGTTGGAAGTGCTGGCTAATTCTGTGCCATCTCTATAAAATTTTAAAGTTCCATCTTTTCTAACAATCGCCAAATGATACCATTGTCCTGTGCTCATGCCATGACTGGCTTTTAGGAGTTCTGTGTTACCATTTCTTATTACAAATTGACTTGATGAATTAAAGTATCCATTCAGTCTGCTTGAAATACCGCTTCCTGTGTCAAAGAAATATCTGCCATGCACTGTGGTGAAGTCTGTTGGATAGTAAAACCATTCTATGGTAAAATCATCAGCACCTATGGTTAGTTGTGTGTGTTCAGGATCTACAGCATCGCCGTCACCATCAAACTCAACACTTGTGGAACCAAATTTTGCTTGGTCTGTGGAGATATGTGCATTTCCAGTCATTTCGATTGAGATTCTTCCTGATGTTCTTGGACCATCATCCAATATCACTGTGCTGTTGTTGTCTCCATCACCGTGTATCAATAGATGTGTGTGTTCGTCCGCCGTGAATGCTGAAGTGGGCACTGTGATAGATGCGCCTGAATATCTTGCGTGACCTTTTGAAATTCTAAATTCATCCACATAACCAGGTGGTGTATAATTTTCTGCCCCAATTGAATTGTGCCATATTTTTATTTGATCGTGTGCGTAATTGTTTGAGTCTGAATATGTGCCGCCGCTCTGTGTGCCATCCACATATAAACTTGTGGTGCCTGATTCACGAACCAATGCTATGTGTTGCCAAGTGTTGGCAGACAAAACATTGAGTGCTGAAATTTGATTTGCTGAATTTACCCATAGATATAAATCATCTGCTGATCCGTCTGAAGGATATGAATAGAGCAATATTTTTGCACCGTTGGATCCATTACGCATATCAATAGCAAATCTATCTAATGATGTTAGATACTGCCACCATTCAATGGTAAAGTCCCCTGTGCCAAAGTCTAAATTGTTGCCCACATCTGCAATTTGAATGTAATCACCTGAACCGTCCATTAAAATACTTGCACCACCAAATTGATTTTGAGCAGTTGAAATTTTAGTATCTCCAAACCCTTCAGGCACCATTGAATCAGATGTTCTTGGATTCACTGCCGCCGCTACTGTCAATACTCTTGAAAGTGTGTTTATTCTAAATGCGCCTAATGGCATAATTTCTCCTATGCTTGGAAGTCAGTAGATACACTGGCAAAATACGTTGTGCCATCATAAAAAATACTAACTATCGAATCATTTGTTAATGTTTTATTACCACCTGCAAATTTGTAAGCACCTGTGCCTGATGCTGTGCCTGAACCTGACACAATCAAAGTCACTGATTGTCCTGTTGATGGATTTGAAAATGCTGGTAAACTTAATGCTGATGTAATTGTAACAGATTGAACATTGCCGTTAGCAACATCAATTGAAGGATTATCTGTTGAACCTAATGAATGAATAGTCTCTTTGTAATCTTTTAGATCTGCCGATTGAACGATATTGTCTTGACAATCCAATGTGCCACCTAGTTGTGGTGTAGAATCTTCTGAAACATTTGACAAAAAACTAAGAGTGACTGCTTGCCATTGTGAAGCACCACTGTTGTATTGTATGACTTGACCATTTGATGGACCTGATGCATTTACATCACTCAAATCATTTAGATTATCAACGAATGTCACAGTTTCATTTACGAAAGCACTGCTTCCGTTGTCGTATCTTAAAAATTGATTATCTGCTACACTAGAAATTGTAACATCAGATAGATTTGTTAAAGAACTTGCACCGCTTGACACTGTGGTAAAAGATATGTTGCCAGAACCGTCTGTAGTCATTACCTGACCATTTGTGCCGTCTGCTGTTGGATAATTCAATCCATCTATCACAACTTTTCCAGCACCATCTGGTGTTATGTTGATATCACCTGCAGATACAGAAACAATGCTTTGCCCATTAACATCTAGATTGCCACCTAATTGTGGTGTTGTGTCTTCTGATATGTTGGATATTCCACCACCACCGCTACTAACAGTGGTGAAACTCAAAGTGCCTGCTCCATCTGTTGTCAGCACTTGTCCATTTGAACCATCTGAATTTGGTAATGTGTATGTGTTGTTGATTTGAACTTTTCCAGACCCATCAGGATTTATATTGATATTCTGATTAGAAGTCGATACAATAGCATTGCCATTCACATCTAACGATCCACCTAGTTGTGGTGAAGTGTCTGACACAACATCTGAAATACCACTGGTCACTGTTGAAGCAATCGTAATGGTGTTAGCATCTGTTCTTGTGACAGTGATGTTTGTGCCTTCTGCTATTTTAACATCATCTGTGCCTGCTGATGAATCTGTTAATCTTAAATTTGCTCCGCCTGATGTAGTTTCTGCGGATACTGAATATGTTGTGTTGCCTGAAATATCACTTGTCAATGCAAATGTGCCAGCGCCTCCAGGTATGGTATGACCATTAATGGTGCCAACACTTGTAAAATTATTTGATTGAGCATCTAAACTGCCGCCCAACTGTGGAGTTGTATCTTCAACTATGTTTTGTAAAGTGCCTGTAGGTATATCAACAAAACTTAAATCACCGTTGGCATCTGTTTGAAAAATTTTGTTTGCTCCTGGTGCCGTTTCAGGAAATGTAATTGTGTAGGATTGTCCTGCTGAATGTTGTGGTGATGCTAATTTTATTCCATGTGAATTCTGTGAACAGTTTAATTGTATTGTGCCGTCTGCTGATACCCCGTCACCTTGTATTTCTACAACCCCAGTTCCGTGTGGAGCCAAAATAAGATTGAGATTGGAAAGAGTAATTAATTTGTTTCCGTTTGTATCTAGGTTGCCACCCAGTTGTGGTGTTGTGTCTTCTGATACATTTGAAATACCAACTGAATCTGTTGCGTCAATAGTGATAGTGGCATTGCCACCTGAATCCTCTGTTACAGAAGTGGTTACATTTGTGCCACCTACCAGTGTAAGAACACCATTTGATAGTGCTTCACCAACTGTGACTGAGCCTGTGTCAGCATCTACCTGTAATTGTTGAATCTTGTTTTGTAAAAGATCCTTAAAATTGTTATCAAGTTCTTGATAATTTAAACTTGAATTTTTGGTTGTTGCTCCTGTGGCTGATTCTTGTCTTAGTGTAATAGTCATTGAAAATCTCCAATATTATTTATAGTATTTGTAATATTTTGTTTTTTTTAATTTGTGTCTGCTGTCTTCTAATCGTTTCTTCTGTTGTATAATCAACAAAGGAGCATGAAAATTGTATTCAAGTGGCAAAACACTTTCTTCTCCGTCTGGATGCATCATCAAAGCAATCAAATCACTGTCTTTAAACACTCTGTTTATTTGTTTTGTAATTTTATCTAATCTATCGTATGAATAAGCGAATCCAAACAATACCACAGCATAGTATCTAAAAATATGTTGCAGGTCTTTGTAGTGTTTAGCAAATTTTAATGGATCTTTGTTCTGTAATATTGATATGTTGTGTCTATGTTGATGAATAAAAGGACAGACGGGCATACCTCCCAATTCTTTTCTTGGTTTGGTTAATGTTTTGAACACATAATCAGACACTTGTCTCTTACTGACTGTGTATTCTCGTGTTTGGCCCATAATCAACTTGCTCCTGAATATTGGTTGCGTGTATAACATAATTTCGATCTCTGTATTTACGAAAAATATTCTGCCAATGTTTTCTCCAATCATCTTTCAGGCTGTTTGCTCTTGTTTTTCTTTCAACCATGCTGTCCATTTGACTGGTCACGTCAGAACTGAACATGGAATCAATGCCCCATAGATGTATTTCTTCGTATCGGTGGCTAACCAATTGAACTGCTTGGTGAGCACTGCTCATACGATGTTGTTGGATGTATTTGAGTTGATAATCGCCTTTAATTTTGTGTTGTCTTACAAAATTTAACACTTGTTCAGTGCAGTAGACGGGTCTTGTAATTTCTATTTTGTTTTTGTGTATGTAATCAATCATTTTTAGGTCTATCATGCTGATAGCATCATAACCATATGGGTGTGTGGGCAAATTACACGCCACCACAAAACCATAATCTGATTGAAACAGTTGATTGCTGGCTCCGTTGCCAATTATGTGTGCTTTGGACATCAATTTTTTGCTTTTTACTTGACTATTTAACGGTTTTTGTGTATACTAATAAATAACTTGATAAAAAAGATACCATATGAAACAATTATATGCCAGTCATAACTATGCCCAAAAACATTATCATGGTTTACACTTTGGCATCAGTGTGTTTGGCAAAGATTGGCGCTTAAGACATCGCATGATTGGTGGCAGAATGCATAGATTAAAAGACCAAGACATCAACAACATCTTCAAAGACGAAACAGTCTTAATATTCGGCAACATATATGGTCATCGTGACCCTGAACAACAAAAGAAATTCAATCATCCCTCTGAATTGCGGCAAAAAAACATAGATTTCTACTATTGGGACAATCCACACATACCACATTTGTTGTATCACAATCCTGCCAATCCAAATGGATATAAAAATTGGTGTAGAATGGTTTTTAACCACACACATAGACAGAGTGATGGTGTGAATAGACCTAATCAATCCATACAACGTATCAATGAACAATTATATGATCTTTCTGCACATACACTGAAGACTTGGCGGGATCTTGTGCCTGTGTGGCGTGATTGTAAGAGAAGAAGCATGACAGCATTGATCTGTCCCAGTGGTGACAAAACATTCCAACATCACTACAACATCACAAGAGGAGAATGGACCAACCGTTGGCGAACCATACTGGAACGACTGGGTTATCGTGTGGTTGTGCGACCAAAACCAGGCAGACAACTGCGTCAAGCACCGCACAGACTGTGTGATCAATTGGTAACAAACAATGTGGGCATCACAGTGAGCAATCATTCCATTGTGGCTGTGGAAAGTATGTTGGCAGGAGTGCCTGCAGTGGTATCAGGTAGCAATGCCACAGGAGAATTGGGCACACCAGCAGAAGAATTTGAACAAACAGGCATCCTGCGACCAGTGGACACGGATCAATTGATTGATTGGTGTGAACAGTTGTTGCTGGATGACTATCATAAATCGGAGGTATACAATGGCACATGGCATTAAAATAAAAGCAATATGGAATGAATTAACCAAACCATTACGCATCACTAGACGAGGCACACCACAATACAGCAAAAGGGTCAGCACACTGCCAGATGCGTGGAACAGGCGTTATTCAGTGAGACGCTGTCAGGCAAAGTTTCGCAGAGAGGAGTGGGCATTCACTCCAGAAACATACATGGAGGTGTGGCTGGCGAGTGGTCGTGACAAGCAGTGTGGCAGAGGTCCAGAAGACTACTGCATGGTGAGAATAGATGCCACAGAAGCATGGGGACCACACAACACCATGATTGTGCAGAGAAAGAAACAGTTGACCAAACTGATATTTGACAACACACATCACCGTCGCACTGGTCAAGCACCACGGGATTGGTCCAAGGAGGAAGCAGAATGCTCGACTGGCGACCAAGAATAGAATTATACTCATATGCTGAATATCAATCAGCACTGGATAACACATTGGCACAATTGATAAAAACCATGCCCAATCCAGATGATGCCTTTAGAGAATGGCAACAGGTGAGAGCACATCTAAGAATGTTGTATCCAGATTATCATCGCGAAGAAATCAGACGAAAGGCACGAGATGACATCTAAAGAAGCAGTGAAAAGATATCTGGATCGAAAGATGCTGTTGGACATCAAATACGGTGGTGAACACGCTGAAGATGTGTCACCTGGCGGATGGTTTGATGAATGGAATCAAATGCTGGATGAAATGACTGATGTGTTGGATCAAGACTGTTTCACCAATCAAGACAAACAGCGGTTGGCAGAGGCATTGCAGATTGAGAATTGGTGGGGCGCATATGAGGGTGACCCCCAGGAGGATCCCAACTATGATCCCATGGATGAGGACCCAGAGTTTTACCAAACGCGACAGCGTTGCGACAGCAAAAAAACGGTCAAAAAAATTTGAAAGGAGACTGAGATGAGAGGAACAATGAAACGCCTACAACAGTGCGAGAGCAAACACGGTGGCATCGCCTACAGAGCACAGGTTGTGTGTGAGGACAATCAGGAAAGAGTGCTGTGGATATATCCCAACATGAGGAATTATGAGATGTGGCAGGATGTGGTGACAGTGATGCAACATGACAGGATGAAACACCGTGCTTTGGTGTTGGATGGTCTGAGAGTGCTCCGAAAGGATCACACAAAATTGAATGCTGATCACCGTCCGGAGTTTGTGAAGGACATCGCCATCAGCGAGGTTTGAAGAGGCGGTTATTTTTTGAGCTGGTTTTTAAGATACTCAGCATAGGCTAATCCCACGAGTATACCCAATAA
>CENI01057212.1_pt1 | contig 29472 bp, 46 predicted proteins | sample 530161 | NCBI WGS metagenome assembly CENI01 (sample SAMEA2591107, study PRJEB7988) | marine metagenome | isolation source: saline water (ENVO:00002010), including | reverse complement strand
TAATTTTAGTATTTGACTCTAGTAATGCAATATTGGTTTCATCCCCAAAGTTTGAAGCATAATCTTTTTCTTGTGCAGAAAAAGTTAAGGTGTAAGCAAGTCCATCTGCTAATGCTTTATCTCCATTATGTATAAAAGAACCACCAGTACAAATCATTCCTGCTTTTAAACCACAGAAATAAAAACTACCACTATTGTCCTCTACAAGCATTTGCCAAGCACCTCTAGTTAAAGCATCTACAAGTAAATCTGCTTTACCATAAACACCTTTTAAAACTATTTCAAGGTCTTGTTGGTAACCTATTCCACCACCTGCATCAACTATTATAGTTTGTGTAAGAGCAGATAAGTAAGGGTCTAATTCAAACCCATACATATCTAAATCTCCTGCATTTGTAATCCCAGTATGTGGAACTATACCAGTAGTTGCATCTGGAACAACCTTAGTTATTACATTTGCAGTATACATTGAAGATACATACAAATTTTGTAAACCTCCAGGTTGTACCTTGCAATACCTTTTTTTTCCTTTACTTATTGTACAAGCCATATTTTAAGGTTTAATGTTAATTATGCAGGTAATACTGCCGTTTTTGCTCCAACTACTACATTTTCTGGAACACCTACTTGAACACCTACTTGGAATCTCATTGAAATACCAACATTGTCTGAACCATCATATTCATAGAATGGTATCATTTTCGCTTCTGTTGTATCAGTACCTAAATTAGTTCCAAAGAATAAGTTAGATGCTTGACAAAGAATAATACAATCATCTGGCATACCAGTACAAACATTTACTGGAATACCCAAGAAAGTAATATCAGCAAAAGATTGGTTTGAACCTTGCATATTAACACCTTGTCCACTTCCAGAATTTGCTAAGTGCATCATGTAGTGTCCGTAAGTTTTAGCATTTACTAAAAATTGTGTATCTGATTTTCCTAAAATTCCAGAACATTGTGCTACTGCTTTGTCATATACTAAACCTAAATCAGCATTTACTACTGCTGAACCAGTTGCCGTAATTGCTTGTCCATTTGTTAGGCCTGCCCCAACATACCCACCTGATGATGCACCACAAACTAATTGAGAAGCACCGAAACCTGCTCTATCAAAAACTGCATCATTAGATAAGAATCCAGTAAAATTAGGTAATGCACCACCAATCCAAATTCTATCTTCAATTTCTTCAGCAGTTTTACCTGCAACAGTACTCATTAAGAAAGTAGCAAAGTCTGATGGTATTGCACCATTACGACCATTAAAGTTTCTACCTACCCATGTTGGATAAATAGTACCTCTACAAACTCTTTCATTAACCATCATATCAACGGTTGTAAGAACTTTTTCTTTTAAAGTTAAGGTTGTTGGGTCATTGTCCCAATCACAAGCACTTGCCTTAATCATAGTTCCTGCCGTTAAACTAGAAACTACTGCTTTAGATGTAATAGCATCTAAAGATGTTACATATCCATTTGCTACTGATGTTGCAGTTTTAACTGCAGGAGTCAAATAAGGTAATGCTAGTTCCCCTGCATAAGTATTTGCAGAAACGGCAATATCTGTTGCCAATTCGTATTTTTTTTGAGCCATTTTAATTTTCATTTTTAAGTTTTAACATCATATCTAATACTTTATCTCCAGTATTATAAGATACTTCTTGGTTTAAATTTGTTTGAGAATGTTTAACTGGTTTTTCAGCCGACATTTTTGATACTTTCTCTAAATTTTCTTTAAGAGAATTGTTTTCAGAAACTACATTGTTAATCATTTCTGATAGTTCTGCATGAAGTTGTCCAAGCGCTTCGACTAATTGTTCTTTCGTAGCGTATGCAGACAAGTCAATCTCTGAGGACATTTCTTCTTCTTTTTCCTCTTTTTCCTCAGATTTGGCTTCTTCTACTGCTTCCTCTTTAGATATTGATGTAACTTCGCCATCAACAACCTCCATTTGCACTCCATCTTGTGTAGAGTAACTTCCAGTTGGTAAAGGCATTTTTTCTCCATCTTCCGAAACAACATAAGCCATAACACCTTCGCCCCATTGTTCGCTTTCTGTTGCTATCTTTGTGCCGTCCTCTAATACTGCTTCTGCTAGTAATTCAATTTCAGATTCCATACCCAAGATAGTGCGAATAGAGTTTAGTACATTTTTGCTATTTGCCATTTTAAAAAATTTGATTATGTTCGTAAATACAAAGATGATTTTTAATAAAAGTTAGTATTTATCCTTTTCTAATTATTTCTTTAATTTTATTTATCAATAATTCTTCTTCTGTATATTTCATAGTTTTACCACACATCCAAGTTCCATCTGGCATTTTGTGTTCCCAGCCATCAGAACAATCACTATTTTTTCTTATTTCTGCATATTCTTCCTCTTTTTTACTTAACTCTGTTTTATCTGTAAAATACCCTTCGATTGAGAACCCTTTTACCTTTCCAGTTTTAACATATTCATCCCATATTGCTTTGTCATTTACTTTAACAGACACAAACCATGTGCCTTCTGGTAATTTCTCAAAACCATATTTAACAGATTTGTCTATGGGGTTGTCTTTTATCCAACTTTCTACAACAGTTAAATTGTTTAATTCTGATTTATGGTGCAAAGTATGGTTATGTTGTTTGTCATTCATCATAAACAACTCACTTGCTTTTCTTATGGTATCTTTAGAAAAATAAACATAGAAATCATCTCCAGTTTCTTTATTGACCCTTAATATTTGTTTGTTAGGTATTAATACTGCACCAGTTAGAATTTGTTTGTCTTTGTTTAATGTAGCAAATTGCACCTCTACCTTTTTCTCTTGTTTAGATAATGCAATAAAATCTGATTCTATTGCAGGTTGTTCTACTAAACTAATAGCAAATACACCATCTTGGTTTTCTTCGTTTTCTTCGTCAATAATTAATTCTACAATTTTTGTCATAATGTTGCTCTATTTTGAATTTGTGTTGATATTTCTGTTTGGTCTTCTATATCTTGTTGTATTACATAGGCTTGAATTGGTTGCTGAAACATTGAAGTAGAAGATTCTAGGTTAAAGCCACTAATATTAGGCATTTGTAAACCTTGATTACCTTGATTTACCGAACCACCAGTTGATTGGGATGATATGTTACTTATATTAGGAAGTGAATCGCTTTCTGGTTTTGTTTCAAGTATTTTTTTCACATTGGCTAACCCAGTAGCAATACTTAATCCTGCAATAATAGAACCTGCTGGTGGTGGGTATGTTGCTAAAGCCATATTTGCTGACTTATATGTATCAATTATAGCACTTGTTATTGCAAAGCCTTTTTGTGCTATTGTACCTTCTTTAAATAAAGCACCTGCCATAGATACTGCTTGACCTATTGCATCTACTTTTTGCATTTGAAATTTCTTTGTTATTAATGCTTGTCGCTTCTCAAATTCTTCTGTTACTTTAGTAACATCTTGACCAGACCTTATGGCTAAATCTAATTTTTGTTGATACCATTGGTCTAATTCTGTTATTTCTAATTCTCTTTCTGTTTTTCCAAATGTTGCAAGTTCATTTTCTGCTTCTAACAACTCTTTATTTAATCCAACTAAATTTGTTAATTGTTCAGACCTAAAACCAGTAATTCTTTCATTCAAATCTGCTAGTTCTGATTCTACTTGTATTAATGCTTCTTTCTTTTCTATACTTTCTTCATTGGTAGATAAATCTAATTGTGCTAACCTTAACTTTTCTTCAACTATTGCTTTTTCTTCTTCAAATTGCTTTGTTAAACTTTCTCCTAACTTTTCATTTGCTTGTATTCTTTCTGCAAAGGTTTTTGTAATATCATCTCTTATTTGTCTTTGTATCTCTTGTTCTTGTAAATAAGTAAACATTAACTTTTGTTGTTCTGCTTCTAATAGCCTTACCTTATTTGTAAGATTAGTTATTTCACTTGCAGTCTTAACTGCTTCTTTTGTAGTTTCTATTAATGCAGTAGCAGTATCTTTAAAAAATTCAACTGCTTTTGTCTGTTGTACCTTATCTAAACCAGTAACAACTTGCACTAAAGATGTAGCATAATCACTTGCACCTTCTTTTACTTTTTCCCAGTCTAAATTAAAAACACCTTCAATTACTTTTCCTAAGGCTTTAAATTGATTAATAAAACCTTCAAACCTATTAATAATGTTTTCTTTTATAAGTCCCCACAAATCTTCTATTGCTTTTTTAGGGTTTGTAAAAGCACTAATTATACTTTCCCCTAAAGTAACAACATTAGATGCAACCTCGTTAAATACAATACCTATTGATGTTGTTGCTACATTTAAAGCATCTACAACAGTTTGGTTTTCCATTAAAATATCTTTGAGGAATCTAAATGCTTCCATTAACAAACCTATTCCCATTGCCTTAATAGCAAGACCTACACCACTAAAACCTTTTGCTATTTTTTTTAGTGAACTTGAAGAAGTTGCTTCTGCTTCTTTAATAGCCTTTAACTCATCTTTGATTTGACCTAATTCCTCTTTAATCTTTTCAAAATCTTCTGCCGTTTCATCTGCATTAGTTTCAAAATCTACATCAATAACTACTTTTTCTGCCATAACTTTTCTCTATGTTTCCATTTACATTTTTGAACTTCATAATTTCTTTTTAACCTGCCATAATAGTCCTCTATTTTGCTTGGTGTATATATGTGCCTATATTCTGGGAGAACATCAAGGAGAGGGCTAATAATAGATATACATTCCTCTAAATGATTATCAAGTGTATCTAATTTAAAGATGTAATCTACTTTTATGTTTTTTGCTTTTTTATTTGTTATACTATATTCCATTTGTTTTTAAGATATGTTATAACTTGATTTACTTGTGTATCTGATAGTGCTACATTGTAACAAATTAATTCGTATATTTTTCCATTAAATTCATATATATCAGTAGTGCCACTTGTTGAAGAACCACCAACACAAAAATCTGTTACCGAAGCATTATTTGCACCAGTAGTTCCAGTATCGGTGTTTCCGTTTCCATCATAAACTTTAACATTTACACCATCTCTTGTTCCAACTGCAATACTTAAATTATCTACCCCTGCACTTGGTATATTACAAGCGTTTACTGATGAAGATGATGATTGACTAGAATAAGCAATACTATCAGAACCACCTGCACCAGAACTACCATTTGCATTAATTCTTAGCCCTACTCTTGGTGTGTATGTAGGCTGAATACAACCCATTATTACTTGCCCATAATATTCAGCAGTAGTAACATCTGATTTATATACGGCAATAAATGTATTATTGCTTCCTGCTAAACCTACTAAATCTGCATCTTCATTATTTAGGTTTGCAGTAACACCATCAAATTCTAAATGTGGTCGATGCCAATCATCAATTTTCCATTCTGGTTTGTATGTTGCGCTTGCTTGTAAAACATGATTATTACCCCCAGAAATATCTTTCCATTCTGTTACATCACTTCCCGATAAAGTTAGACTTCCTTCATTAGAAGCATCAAGCCACAATACACAACCAGTAATTGCAGTTGGGTTTTGTATGGTTGCACTAGCAAGATTTTTTAATGTAGTAGTTTCGTATTTAAAACTAGCAGTCCATTCTATTTCTTTTCTACCATTGCTTGTTAATTTTAAAGCAATACCACCACCAGTATAAGGTGGTTTTGTTAATGTAAACACTTCATGTGTAACTGTACCGAAATTAGTATCTATTGTTGAACTATCTGTATTCTCATATATAATAATAGGGTTTTGATAATTAGAAATAAGAATAGTCTTATTAATTATGGCTTTATCTTTGTAAATGTTATTTGTGTCCTCTTGAATTATACCTACTATTTCTAAACTTAACCTTATATTGCTTTTAAATGGAAATCTAATAGCGTTTAAACCTGCAATAGAATTATACCCAGATGAAAGAGTAAACTCTCCATTATGACCTAAATAAAATGTAGAATCTGAACTACCTTGATTTCCACTTACAACAAAATTACCTTTCTGTATAGAACCTATTGGGATGTTAATGTTACCTTTAGCCAAAATATCATCACCATTTATTAATAATTGGCCATAAACACCAGACAACCTACCACCTTTTATTTTATTTATATATCTTACAAATTCATCAAATATTATCGTATTCTTTGTGAATGTAGTAACCTTATTATTGTTCCCATATATAAATGTACTTTGTACATCATTTAATATTTCATTTTCATTACCTTCTATTCTATTGTCAAAAGAATTAAAGCGTATTGTATTTTGTGCGCCTATAATATTGTTACTTGCACCTCTTGATGTATTAGATTGACCATTTAAAATGTTTGTTCCATTATCTGTAAAATTACCTGCACCAGTTCTTAATTCTGTCTGGTTATCAGATGGGTTGTCCCATTCTGGCATAAAACAATAAAAGCCATTTACCGAATTAGGAACTTCTTTCCATTGATAACCTAAACCCACACAACATTCTTGTGTTATATCTGATGGTGTAGGTGTTGCATTAGTTGATGTGGTAAATTGTAACATACCAGTAAATTGTGCTACACTATGAAAAGTAAAATCACACTCTATTACATTATCTCCAACTATTACTCCACCATCTTGACTTATCGCAGTAGTAGGAATAAAGTTGCTTTTATTTACAAGAAGTAATTCTACTTTAGAATTTCCATCTGATGAAACTGGAAAACCTTTTATAGAATTTACTCTATAATTTTGACCCATTAATTTTATTGTGTCAGCAAAAGAAAAATCATATATATCTTTAGAATTTAATCTTATATTTAATGATAACATTCTGCTATTAACATTAAAGTTGTCTAATACATAATTTCTCCAATACTTTCTTGCTAAACCAAATGATGGTAGTGCATCCCAAGATTGTGGTGGGTATGATAAATTATCTTGCCAATTAACTGACCAAACATCAGAACCATCTGTAAAATCTTTTTTTGAATAAGCACTAAAAAAAGGGTAATTATTATGACTATTACCACCAAAATTATTACTATTAGATAAAGCATAATTAAGGTTGTTAGGTAATGGTTTTACTCCATGAAAAAAAGATAACCTTATACCACCAGTATTTTTCTTTACACCATCTTGATTAAAAGCCCATATTGCACAAGTATATACTCCTAAATCAAAAACAGATGAATTTAAAGGATAATTAATAGTTGGGCAAAATATTGATTTAAACTCTTTGTCTTTTTCTGCAAATTGATTTCTTACCCCTGCTTCAATATAATCTCCATAATTACTTGATTGTTGGTCAAATGTAGAACCTAGATTTTGGTAAACATAATCTTCACTTTCTGTATGTTTGAATACAACTCTTTTACCACAATAAGTTGATGGTGGTATTATTTTAACATCTTTTTTGTAATCTACTTTTTCAGACCAATCATAAGTATCTCCAGTATCTACAAAATCATCATAAGGTTCAATTATTAATTCAGTAGGGTCATCTTTATTAGGAACAACTACTAGGTTAAATGATAATAATATTGATTTCCACCAACTTTCTATTGTTAAATCTCCAAACAAATTGTTTATAAATACAACATTAGTATCTTCTTCTTGTATCTCTATGGCTTCTATATTTAAAACCATATCAGTTAATTGCCAAGTAACTGAATCATTTGAAGATATTAATGGCATTAAATCAATATACATTCTGTCAAATATATTTGTAGAACTCTGAAAATATTCAGTCAAATCAACACTAAATGTTGTAGCACTACCAACTGATAAAACTGGAAAATATCCTACTATTTCTGGTTCTGGAATTATGTCTGTCCCATTCCAATTTTTCCATATATTAAATAATACATTATTTGTTGTAACAGTAGGTGTTGTGCTTGGTGTTATTATTCCAGAAATAGTTACTTTATACCAACCATCAACGGCAGGTGTCCAGTAATGGCTAGTATTGTTCCATTGTGCAGACTGGTCAGAAACTTCTGTTGGAAATTGTACAACTCTTGTAGGTACATAGCCATTAGAGTTGATTATGTTTTGTGAAGTATTTGTTACTTGTGAATTAAATGCTGATGCAGGAATTGTTGTAGTAATAGATTCGCTTTTATTGTTATTTAAGTCCATAAAGACTTTTTGAAAAGTAGCATCACTACTTATAAAATTAGATTTATATGTATACCCAGTTAATGCAAAAACTTTATTTATTAATGCTTTTATTTTTACTTGTGGTCTTAATTTTGATATTACAAATGAAAAAGATTGCCAAGAAAAGAAATCATTACCTACTGGTTGTTGAAAATAGTTAGGGTATTCATTAGAAGCATGACCTATACCATAATCCCATAAACTATAAACTAAGTTTCCACCATCAAGAGAATTACTATTGTATGATTCGTAAACATTTGTTCTTGTTAATTGATGATTTAATTCTGTAAAATCTAGGTCTTTAAATTTTATACCTTTTATTAAGTCTAAAAATGTTACTTCATCACTATATAAAATACATTCATATTCGTATCTATTTTTATCTTTTAAATAGACATTAGTTAATTGCAAATTACCTTTAAAAACTTCTAAAGTATTTTTTAATACATAACAACTTGCACTACCAAAAGGGTTAAAAGAAAAGTTATCGGAAGAATAATAAGAACCTACTTTAAAATAATGCCCAAAAAAAGTATCGTTATTTGGTGTGCTTGGTAACCTAAAATTATATGAGTGTGAACCTTTAGATTTAAGGTCTTTAATATCTTTAAAGTTAAAATCTAGTGTAAAAGGACTACCACTTTGTATATCTAGTTCTGTTATACCATTAAAACCTATGGTATCACCAATAAATGAAAAGTTTGATATTGTATAATTGCTTGTACTTATTCTATTAAAATTATACCTAAAACCAATTTGTGCAGTAGTTTCAGTTGCTATGAATGAACCAGTATAAGTAGTTCCTACTGCCATATTAATTACTGGGGTTTGTAAGTAAGGATTACTGACACCTTGTGGGTTAATATTATATGTAACTGTGGATGTACTAGCACTTAACAACTTAAATGACCAAGAATATTCTTGACCCACTACAAGATTATTTACATTTAACCAAACTGGTATTTTGTTTACTGAACTGCTTGTTGCAGTAAAACCAGTTAATGAAAGTGATGATAATGCTACATTAGAGTTTCCATTATCTGTAAATTGGCCAGTACTTGTTATTAAACTTGAAGTTACTGGTGTAATAGTTTTTCCTTTAGCAAATAGTTGATATGCCATTATAACAATATTGGGTTATATGTTTCTATTGAATACTCGAAGTTTAAAGCATATTCTGTTTGCTCATACTTATGGGATACTACAACTTCTTCAATACTACTATTAGTTAGTATTACTGCTAAGGCTGAACCATCTGAATTTATATAAGATATTTTAGAACTTATAAACATATCTTTTACTTGTTCTATTTTATAAGCATCTAAGAAACCAGTATTAATAGTAAATGTTTGCTTTACATTAGTAGATACATTCTTTCTTGATTCATGTGCTACATTTGGCACAAATGGTTTTTCATTATAACCACTTGTAACAGTTGCATAAGCCTTTGTGTAATCGTATATAGATTTTTTTATTTCAGTCTTACTATTAGAAATATTGTCAGTCCTTTTCTTGTCAAATGATATATATTCCCATACTCCAAACTTGTTAATATATGTTAATGTTTGTCTGTCATACTTTTCGCATTTAGATACAATATTAAACCTATACTTTTTACTATATGCAGTTACACCAGACACACTAGAAGCATACACCTCGTAATACGACAAATCAGTTTGGTCTTGTGGTCTATCGTAACTAGCAGGTAGTTTGTCTAGGTTTGCAGGATAACACCCAAAATAGATAATCATACTATCATCTGTTACACCAGAAGCATTATATTGACCACCATTAGTATTTGAATTAGTAAACACTTGTGTATCTGTTAAAACATTACTTGTGTTATAATATTTAATAGTTATGTATTGTGTTTCAGCAGAATCATTTACATCATCTGTTCTATTTAATAATGCTAATGTTCCGTAATCAGTCAATGCTACATCAATATCACACCTTGTTGTGCTTATAGGGTTATAATTGCCACTAATAAATTTCTTTGTTGTTGAGCCTAGTTTAAAGTCATCAAAACTATAATTTATTAAATCTGTGCTTATATTATATCCATGTAGCAAATAAAAATAACCATCTGTTGAGCCACCTACTTTTACTGGTGCAGTAGAAGAACTAGTAGCATAAAAATCATATAATTTTACTTCTACTCTTGTAGCACTTGAACCACCAGTTGATAAAAATTGGTCTACATAAACTCCACCAGTATATTTTTTATGAGGTATTGAGTGTATGTTTTGTTTAAACTCATTTGTTGTCCCAGAGCCTTCTATTGCTTGTGGAACAGTTAAAACCTCTTGTGTGCTTGTTGGGAATACTATTGATTGTAATATTGAAGATATATCTATTTGACCATAATCTAAATTGTTTGGTCTAAATGTATAAGCATAAGTTTTACTATTATATATAACCTCTAAATAAAACCTAAATTTTGGTTCTGCCGTTTTTGAACTCGTACAAGTTATTACTCTTTTTGAGCCACTTAACACATAGTTTGAATTGTTGAAATTATGATTCTGTATTGCCATTATTATAAATTTAATCCAGTAACTAAATCTTTGACTAACCCCTCTTTAACATTTAGGATAAACCTTTTCTTTGTTTCTTCTATTGCGCTTTTCATATATCCTCTCGCACTTAAACCAGTTGTTGCTATACTTCTTCCTATTAAGTATTCTGCACTTTTAATTGATTGTGGTGTTTTTTTAATAAACTTTCCGTTGCCATCTCTCATTTTAAATCTTGGACTTTCAATCATACCCCTTAAAACACCTTTAGATATATTCTTTTTTCTAAATTTATAAGGACTATTCTTGGCTGATTGTTTAATTTGTTTATTTCTTTGACCTTTTTGAAATCTCCCAGAACCTTGAACACCTTGTTCCATGAAATCAGCATAATCTAAACTACTTAAAAACTTTATATTTAATTTTTTCTTCCCTAGGTTTATTTTATAATATAAACTATTGGCTAAAGCACCAGAACCATCAGCCGTAATATATTTACCATCTACTTTCTTTTTAATCTTTAAATTCCTCTTTGCTCGTTTTAAAACTAACTTGCCATAAGTGTTAAAGACCTTTGTAGTGTTTTTATAAATTAACGATTGTTCAGCCATCTGTATAATTCATTAAAATCTGGGTTGTTGTTTATGTTACCATTCGTACTTGCTAATGTTAATTCTTTTAAAACATAAGAACCACCAAAAGAACTAGCATTTACTAAAGTACCTACACCATAATAAAATAATGCAGATTCATCAAATGAAATTGTAAGAGGTGATAATTGATTTATACCATCTACTTGTAAAAATGTTTTATTATCATCAGCAGTCGAATCAGTACCATTTACCCTTAAAATAATAGTTAAATTATTTTCTCTTATAAAATTTTTTGAGCCATCTGAAATATCTTGTGCTACTAAATATGTATTAGTTTCTATATTATGCAACACTACTTTGTTTCTATGTGCAGTTGTTGGGTGGTCTGATGCACCAACATAAACACCTAAACCTTTAGTTGGGTTAGCATGATTATCTACTATAAAAAACAATGAAGTATATTTAGAACCAGAAGTGTGTTCAGATATATGTGAAACTTTTAAACCTATTGTGTAATGTGCAAAAGAACTTGCATCAGCAGTTTGTAACTTTTCGTAAAAGTAACCAGAAGATGATAAAGTATTATTTAAAGATATTCCGTTTTTTTCTAAAGAATATTGATGCAACCCACCTGCACTTGCTCTTATTGGTTGATTTGTTGCTTGTATAACATCTGTACCTACTAAATAATTTAATTCTGATATTCTATAACTACCAGACAAAATTGTAACTGTTGCATTTGAATAAACATCTTCTGTTCCACTAAACCATAACACATTAGCCATTCTTGTTACTGGACTTGTGAATGTAGTTCCATTCCACATCTCTGTTGGGTGGTAAGGTATATTACATTGCGTTGATTCATTAACACCAGTTACACTAATTGATGTACTCCAACCATATACCCTATTTTGGAAATCTTCCTCTATTGGCTCACAACTAATATCTTCTGAACCTTGTAATAAAATAGGATAATTAAGTAAGTATTTGCCCTTAAAAAACTCAGACCTTAAATCTTGCATTATCATTAGAGTGCTTGATACTGCATCTTGCCTTGTTCCTGCACTCTTGTCATCTTCAATACCAGTTAAAATATATACATCTATATCATATATCATTGTATTATCTTGTATATTACAACCAGAAACAATAATATGTAGTAAGGGGTATTCAGTTATTTTTCTATTCTCTATCTGCTCAATAGCACCTTCTGAAAACGAATTAATCTGCATATGTTGGTCTGCAAATTTTTGAAAGTATTGTATTATTCCAGTATATGTAATCATTTCTTTTTAGAATTTTCTATTGATTCATCTTTCATCATTTGTAGTTTTATAAAACATTGCCTAAAAGATAATTCTGTTACTGCATTAAATTTTAGTATGTCATTACCTGCTAAACTATCTATGATACTAAACCATCCGTACTGACTTCTTGCGCTTGGTTTTCCACCAGTCTTTGCAAAAAGTTTTGCGAACTCATTAGACACTTGCTTCCTAAATTGTAAAAAAAAACCATCACTCCGTTTATTGTGTCTATACTTAAATTCTCAAAGTGTTTAGCGTTATTAATATGATGGTCAGTATATGGTTCTATTTTATACAAACTTCCTTCTTCTTCTATGATTGGCCTATATAGTATTGATAAAATGTAATGTAAACCATCAACACCTTCTTTACTATATTCATCTAAATCTACAAATTCTCCCATTGTCAATTCATCTAAACTAGGGTGAAAGCCATATCTAACTCCATTTAATTCAATCTTATTTATTACTTGCTTGTTAATCGGTAATGATATAAGTTTAGATAGGTTTTTGTATATGGTTTTAATGTCATTTACTTTAAGCAATTTAACCACTTTTAGTGGTATATTACAAAGCGAACTTATAGAATGTATTATAATTTCATCATCTTTTTTTAAGTCTCCTATTTTAGAAACATATTTTTGATATGATTTTAATGTAACATCCTGCCAATTAGTTGGTACAATTATTTCTATTTGTTCTGCCATCCTATTTATACAAAGGTTATTTTATATTAAAGTTATTAAATTACTGCATAGTCCCCATAGTTGCCTTTACACTCAAACCACATTCTCATCATAATTGCATCAGCAAAGTCTGGAGAATGACCTAGTTTTTGTTTTTGTATTTCTTTTCCTTCTATTGCTAGTTTTTGACTATCCTTGTCAACTTTATCTCTTTTTACTATTTCAAGTTCTGATATTATAGAATCTTTATATTGATTATCTAATATATATATTTTACCAGTATTTACTAATTCTGCTAATTTATAAAAACATTGTGTTTTTAAGTTTTGATAGTTATCTCCTTTAAGTGCTTTTCCTCCGTTTACAAAACCTATACTCCCAGAAAGATAATCTACAACTCCCCCGCCTACACCATCTTGGTCTATAACTATTTTACTATTTGGTATGCTATGTTTTATGCACATTTCTTTAATATCTTGAACTATTTGTAAAACACTACTTTTGTCATGCTTAACTATTTTTTCTAATATTAAGCCATTCCATTGACATATAATTGTCTTATCATCTCCAAACCTCGCTACATCGCAGGTAATTACTTTTATTCCTTCTTCTACATATTCATTAGTAAATATATCTAGCAAAGCATCATAATCAAATAGTAAAGCATCATCACTATTATATTCCCAATTTCCAAACAATAATCTTTCTTTACTTATTTTATCTAGTTTTCCTAGTTGTGTAATGTAGTGTTTAGATATTGCTTTGTTATCTGTAACTAAAGATTTAATAAACTTTTTATGTTCTGGTAAATCATTTGTTAAGGCAGGTTTATAGAATTGTGTATATAACCACCCTTTAGATGGATTACAAGTAAGTAGTGTTTTAGGTATTAGATTAAACTCATCCAATTTATATCTTATCCTAGAATTTAAAATGTTTACTGCTTTTTCTGTTACTTCTGCACATTCATCTACAAAGCAATCTGTTATTTCTAAACCACCTAAACTTGTAAATTCTGGGTCTGATGGAAATAGAAATAAGTCTTTTAAATAAATTTCAGAACCATTATAGAAACTAATTTTAAAACCATTAGCATTATATTGAAAATCTCTGTTTGGTTTTAAACCACAATAATTTATTGCTACTTCCCAAAATGTATTTAATGTTGTGCTTTTAAGGTTTTTTAACTTTGACCTACCTATTACACTCCTTGTGTTTGGGTATTTTAATCTCCTTGTAATTTGCCACAAACAACCAGTAAATGTTTTAGAGCCTCCTGCACCACCACCAAATAAAACTTCTGATGTATGATTATCTTCTAAATATTTAAAACACTCTATCTGTTTAGGAAATAATGTTATCCTCTGTTTCTTCAAAAGGCGTAATTTCTATTTTTATTCTATCATCTGTGGAAACATCAACCTCACTTCTTTCTATATAACCCCTACCTTTACCCTTAGTCTTTAAGAAAAATATAGTTGCTGATGTATTTTTATCTGCTATTTGTTCATGTAACTTACTTTCTGCAAAGTCTAATGCTATATTAGATATATCTTTAACTCTTTCTGCAAATTCTACATCTTCTTTTAGCCAATTATAATATTGTGTTCTACCTATCCCTACTTTCTTGCAAGCCGTTGTAACAATACCTAGAGATTTTTCAAGTGCTTCAAGAATTGCTTTTTTATGTTGTTCAGTTTTGTTCATTGTGTATTATGTTTTCAATCCAATCTCTTATTTTATATTCTATTTTCCAATCCAATAATTCTTTAGTATTATTCTTTGGTATTACTGCCGTTATTCTTTCACCTTTTTTGGCTTTTATGTATTTTTTAGGGTGCATAAACATATCTGCTATTTCATTTATTGTATGTTCTTGTTCAGAACTTAAATACCATTCCTCGTTATAGTCCATATCTATAACTTTGGAAATACCATTTACCAAATCATTAATGTGAGTAAATTGCCTTGTTTGCATACCATCTCCATATATTGTTAATGGTTTGTTTTCTTTATATAACCTTTCAAAGATTCCTATCACAGTTGCATAATCCCCTTTCATAATTTGGTTCTTTCCGTACACATTATAGAAATAGCAAATCTCGTATATTAGTCCGTACCATACACCATAGTTTTTTATCATCTCCACCATTTTGGCTTTTACCCAAGAATAAGGACTAAGGTTTTCATTACCACCAAATTTAGAACTTGATGCAGAATATATAAGTTTGGCATCCCATTGTTTACATTGTTCTATTACCCTTGCAGTACCATATAAATTTGTTTTTGTTAAATAATCAATATCCTTAAACGATGGCACAACTCTTGAATACTCTGCAAAATGAAATACTATATCTTGTTTTTCAATATTTTGAATCCTATCTCCTGCATTTCCTATAAAATACTTTATACCCTCAATATGATTTTTTTCATCACCAGTAAAATAATTATCAATAGATGTTATTTGGTAATCTGTATTTTCTTTTAAATGCTTTATTAGATTTGAACCAACAAAACCTGCACCACCTGTAACTAATACTTTCATTTTGTTTCTTTAAAGAATTTTTTTAACGACTTACTTTTTATTTTATCAATTTGCTTTAGTTTAAATTTATTGGTTTTTAGTTTATTAAAGTCAATATTCTTTCTGTGTATCAATCCGTGTTTAAACTTTGCCCAATTCACCCAATGATGTGGTCTTTTAAATCTTATAATAGTCGAACAATACTTAGGCCATATTTTTTCAAGGCTTCGTGCTTTAAGAACTTTCATTTCATAGGCATTACCCTTATACAATTCTGTTTGATTTCCACCTTTCATCTTAGCCGTTGTACTTGTTTTATCTACTGTGAACGCATTAAAATTTAGAGTACATAATCTTTTATTCAATACTTGTAAGCATAAGTCCACATCCTCATTGTACTTCATTCGCCATCTACAATCCATATCATTTTTCATAAGCATAGCACTATAACAATGCGTATTTATATAAAATGGTTTTTTGTCTGAACTACCTGCGACTACAAAATTGGTATAATTAAATGCAGTTATTCCAACATTACTATATCTGTCTGTAAATTCTTCTAATGTTTCTATTGCTTTTTTGGCATTACAAGATATTTTTCTGCCTTTATTTATTCTGCGTATTTTAGATATATTATCATCAAACACCCAATGCCTATCAAAGCCATTCTTAATACTATCTTCCCAACAAAAGTTTCTTGCAGGAAATGAACCAACACCTAAATTGGCAAATGGCAATTCCAATACATATTCCTTACCAACTGATTCGCAATACAAATCATATTCTTGTGGCTCAACTACTATTTTAAAATCCAAATTTTCTTGCTTAAACATATTTGCAGTCATAGGATTTTCGTGCCTACCTTTTGAAACTATATATATTGGATAATGCGTCTTCATTATATTGGCATTGGTTTTTTGCCTAACCAAATTCTAATAAATCGTTTTGGTATTTTATTCATATCGTAATGATTTTATGTCCTCTCTTTCTTTAAATGGATAAGTTGTACTCCAAGTTCTTGAACCCTCTTTTGCTAAAGAAACTTGCATATCTTTTTCATTTACAAAAGCATCTCTATCTTTTTCATTTAAAAAACTAACAACAATCTTAAATGGTTCTTCCTTTGATTCAAATTCAGGCATACCTACCCATTCAGAAAATTCATCACCTTTATTTACTGAATCAACAATATCATCCATATTTTGCCAAACCTGTACACCCCATTCGTTTAATTCTTTTGTGTCCCACTCGTTTGCAAGAATATCCCAATCCCATTCTCCAGAACTAGCATTGTCTTTTATTATAAACTCTTTCTTTTGCGCATCCGTAAACCCCTTTGCAACTTGTTTTGGTATATCTTTTTCTTTTATTCCTGCTTCTATGCAGGCTTGATACCTCATGTTACCACCTAAAATTATTCCATCTTCATCAACCACAATAGGTCTTAACTCTAGCATTTCTGGGAACTCCTTTATTGATTTAACTAACTTTTTAAAATCAGCATCTTTAATTACTCTAGGATTAGATTTATTTACTTTTGGTGAATCTCTAAGTATTAGTTTTTCAGTATGTATTTCGTAAGTGCCGTTTGGATATTCTACTATTTTAACTAGTTTTTCTTTTAAATCTTCTTCAGTATATTTTTTTTCATTTTTCATATTCATTAATTATTTGTTGTAATCTGTTTAAATTATTTTTTACACAAGGCGCACAACTGCTACTTTGTATTTTAATACCTAAATACTTTTCTCCGTAAAATCTTAATTGTTGTTGCTGAATGCTTGTTATACTGGTTTTAGTAGAATCTAATAATTCTTTTACCTCTAAATATTCTTTGTGTGTTATTTGCAATCCATCCCATTTATTCATTGGACAACTAGCAAATTTTAGTGTTGTCTTAATATCCATAAAACAACCACATAATCTTTTCTTACCAATCTTGTTTCCCTTTACTGGTGTGCCACAAGTCCTAGTTGTTTTTCTAAAATGTTTACATGATTCACAAATAGCAATTCTATCACTTGCTAATGTAGTAGATGAAAATATCATATTAATTCTTTAATTTTTTTTGTAACCTTTCTAACAGTATTATAAATAGATATTTTAGGTATTCCTATTTCTTCTGATAATTCTTTGTAAGTCATTTCACTTTCATAATATAATAAGAATAAATTTTTTTCGTATTCGTCAAAAGTATTTACAATTAAATGTATTTTTTTTAAAAGTTTTTTATCAACTATTGTTTGTTCTAAATTTGTTTTATTATATAAATACTCTAACTCACTTTCGCTAGTAGGTAATTTATTTTTTTGATATAATATTTGTTCTTTATAAAACTTTGATTTTTTTGATAAACACCTTACTGCTATAATTTTATTCAAATAACTTAATCCTTTTCCATTTCCATATATCCAAACTAAATGATTTGAATTACTTGATATTAATTGCAAAAAAACATCCTGCACTACATCTTCTGCTAAACTTTTATTCTTTAATAACGATACTGCAAAGCGTACAAGTTTATCATAATCTTTATATAAAATTTCAACTACACTATATTTTTTCATCTTGTTTTTTAGGCTTGAACTTTAGCCTACTTGAACATACTGCTAATCTTTGATTTATATTTTTATATGTTTTAATCATATAATCATCTACCATGCACCTATTAATAAAATTCTTATTTAGTTCTTTATTTTTAGGTTTTGGTATCATAATTGCTAATTTAGGTAATTGTCTATTGTATCTATTGCTTCATCTAAACCAGTACATATTTCTGCTTTATAACCTTTATCATTTAAAGTTTTTATGATTTTTTTTTGTTTATCACTTGCATAGTTACCTTTTACTTTTAACTCTATTGCTAGTCCATGATAACCATTTCTAGGTTCATAAATAAATAAGTCTGGAAACCCTGCTTGATAACCAGTTGCTTTCATTCTTATTGCAACTGATAAAAATGTTCGCATACCACCTGCTGAACCATTATAAAAAATTTTATTATGTTTTATATCTAAATACCTGCAAATGGCTTTTTGCAACTCATATTCTGGTTGATTGTTCTTTGATTTTTTTGTTGTGGACTTTTTGTAACCAGTCCAGATGCTTTTTTTTATCGCCATAATTAATGTGGCATTTTCTACAAACTGCCATAAGGTTTTCGATTTTATCCTTATTAGAACCACCCATACCCCTAGATTTAATATGATGAATATCTACTGCTTTACTATTGCAAATTTCACAAGGAATAAAATCATCTGCAATATAGTCAAAATATTTTATATATATTTTAGTGTGTTTTCTCATTAATATATGGTTTGCCATTAAACATTCCATTGTTAGTTTTATACTCACCAGAAATACTAATTCTAGTCATAAAATTACCTGCTTGTTTCCATCCAGTAACTAACTCCCATATAGATTTAGTTACATATTTATTTTTTTTTAATTTCATCTTTATTTATTACAACACAATTTTCTTTACAACTAGAACATCTTTCTGTGTTTTCTAACACATTAGCACCACAACAATTTGATATTCCTATATTTAATATATAATAGTCCATATTAGTTTATTTTTTTGGCTCTATACTTAACCATTTTTTTCTTGTTAGTTCGCTTGTTCTTTCTGATAATGCAGACCATTCACCATTCTGCTTTGATTTTTCCTGCTCTCTGTATTGAATAATCATTCCAGTTCTATTAATATCATAACTAGTTAGCCACTCTAAAATCATACCACCATCAATTCTATCATAAACTTTAGCGTTTAACTTTGCATTCTTAAAACATAAACCAATGTCGTAATAGTTTAAGTGCCTAAAATTCTGTACTATAAAATGTGCAGTTTCTTGTAATTGCTCTTTATTCATTTTAGACTTACAATTATAAAAATCTTGAAATTGAATAAGCATTAACATCATAATATCTATTGTCTTTTCTTGATTTTGTTTATATTCTTTATATATAGATGCTGGTTTTGATTGTAAAACAAAGCCTACAATCTTATTCATATCCATTTTTAATATATCCGTTTTAAAATCTGCACTTATTGGATTACTGATATTTTGCAAGTATCTCTTGTGCGATTGAACTGCTACTTGATTTTTGACTTCCATTTTTTATTTGATTAATTATGTTAGTTAGGTTAGAATTTATTTGTGCTAATTTAATTTGCTTCTGATAAAAAGAATCTAGTTTGTCCCAATGAGATAATATATAGGTAAAAGCATCTTTTACTGAATCATCAGAATCATTACCTTTTGCTTTACATACATTTTTAAGATATAAAATTATTTGTTTCATAGATTTACCTTCTAAACCATTTATTTTAGCAGGTGCATAAAAAGTCATTTGACAAAAGTTATCGTAGATAACAATCATATCTTTATATAATATGTTTTTACTATCTGTTTTACTATATGTAGTTTTACTATATGGTATAGGTTGGCTATTTTCTGCTATTGCATTAGTCGTTTTTAAACTATCCATTGGCTGATTTCTACTAATGGTTTTATCATTACAAACAAACAACGATTCATCTACAAAAGCATACCATTTTGTTCTATCGTATTTTAACTTATTATAGTTGCCTACCATTAAAACATTTTGTTCTACTAATGATTTTAATATTCTTTTTATTTGCCCAACACTCCAGAATGTAAATAACTCTTGAAATGCTTTAGTAGAATTATAAGTCCATGTCCTATTATCATGTAAAGAATATTTATTAGCCACATTCTTTTTTATCCAGAATTGAAAATTCTTTATCATTATGGCCTCATTTACCCCATACTTTTTAGCGTGTTCTGTGTTAAATGAATACTCCATTATTTAGATACATTTCTAATTATTGATTGTTTACTTAATTTTGTAACCTTTGAAAATAATGGAACATACTTATAAAATAAGTTTATATCCTTACACAGTTTATCAATCGTTGGTCTTGATAGTCCAGTTGCTATAATTAATTCCTCTTTACTATCGTAGTGTTTTTTTATCCACTTTTCTTGTGGTGTGTGTGCGCTAAATTTTATCATAGTGGTTATATATTAAAAATTAGAGAACTCTCGTGAGAGAGCCTATTTTGGTTCTTAAAAAGGTAAATCATCCTTATCCTGCTTTGTAAATGATTCTGACAACTGAACATCATTATTACCAGTTACAAAAGATACAAACCTTTCTGCGGTTTTCATTATATCTATTTCTGTTGGTTTTAAGCCTGGGTTTATAGCATGAAAATCTACTGATGCTTTAAGCATTGATTGTCTTACTATTTTTACTTGAACATCATCTGATTTACCAAAAGATTTATTACCACTAAAATTTCCTTGTGGCTTTTGATAATGTGGCTTTATCTTTGGAAATTTACCACCATAAAATTCATACTCTGTTTCTTGCCCTTGCTCAAACTTGTTTTGGTCTTTAGATTTAGAAGAATATTCCCCTACATCTCCGTTCTGAAATACTATTTCAAATTTGTACATTACTCCGTAAGCACCTTCCCAAGTTCCATTTGGCTGAATACTCATTACTTTTGAATTTTTTACTTCCATTTTTGTTAGTTTAGGTTAATTAATAGTCTATAAATATATAAAATAAATTTGTTACACTAAAGTATATTTTGCAATAGTTGTTGTTGTTAGCCATCTTGTTGGAACTTGTATATCATTTGATATTATTTTATGTCCTTCTTTTCTTAAAGTAAAGATGGTGGCTGATAATCTAGTATTACCTAAATCTCTAATTGCTTCTAATGATGTTATACTTCCATACTTTTTTAAGTAATCTAGTAATCTTGTTTTGTGTGTTTCTCTCATAATTTTGATTCTAATTCTATTTCTCGTTTATGTACTATTCTATATTTCATTCTTTTTTTTCCTGCAGTTGTTTTTAAAAATGGTATTACTCTTTTATATAAAGTTTCTTCTCTAAATTCAGCAACTAAATAATACTTTTTGTCGTTGTAAAACCAAACTTCTGCTAACATCCGAAAGGTTTTAAATGTTGGCAAATCTCTTTATCATCATGCCAGTTTTTATTTTTAGGGTCTGTAAGTCTATCATGTTCTATTAATCTATCTAAAGCATCTTTATCAAATGATTCAATATCTTGTTTTGCTTCTTTACTCATTTTATTATAAAGCCATTCTGGTATTTCAAACCAGTAGTAAAACCAGTTCTTTGTTTCTTCACTTTCTTCTTTAGTCAGTTTAACATACTTTTTAGATAAGAAAAATATATTTGCAGAACTTGAATACTTAATTGCATAGGCTTTTTCTGTACTGCAATTCTTAATATATTGGTATTTGTCGCATCTAATCATTTTCATAATAGTTAATTTTTAAGTTGCAGAATTTACCTGCATAGTTAATATGTTTTCTTGTTGTCATTGACCAATACCCTAGTTCTGTAAGGGTATCATTTTTCCAGTCAATTTGCCCTACTTTTGTTGTGTAAGACCATACCTCATTTCCATTTTTTATTGTAAGATTTTGCTTGTATCTATCTAGTTTCATAATTTTTATTGTTTAGATTGTTTTGTTGGTTTTCCTAAATACTCCCATTCTTTGATTGAATGTGTTTCTGGTGTTCTAATTCCTTGAATCCATTCATCTCTCATGTAATGATATTCTTTGTACTCTGCATCTAATTGCATTTCTAACAAGTCATTGTGTAAATAAGGATTGTTTTTCATTACTCGTTTTATAAATTCTCTAAATAATTTACTCATCATCTTCTATATTATAATAATTAATTCTCCATTGATTGCCATAAGCCATTCTGTATTCTTCTACTAAATATTTAGCATAACTTAATGTTTCTACTATTTCTATTTCTTCGTATGGACTTCCGTTGTAACTTCCTACTATTTTATACATAGTTTCTAATGTTAAAAATTAACTCTGTATTCTGCTTGTAAAATCTTTTAGCATCTGAAATAGATTGAAATTTTTGAAATCGTAAACTTGGAACTCTATTTACAAACTCATACCATTCAAAGAAATAAGGGAAATTTTCTAAACTTGAATCTTTTTGTAAATAATCAATAAATTTTTTCATAATTTCTAATTGTTTAGGTTAGTACTCTATCATTGTTATACAAATATAGTAAATTTATTTTATATATAGCAATATTATATAAAAAAGTTTTTACATATTATATATAAAAAAAACTGAAACGATATGTCCCAGCCTTTTTCTTTACTAACCAATTTCCCAAATTGTTGGGCAAATATACTATTTTGCTCTTATAAATTCATAATGTATCTTCATGTTTTTATAATAAAACCTTAACCAGTAAGCACCTAAAGGTTTAGGTGGTCTACCTCTTTCTCTATGAAAGTCTTGACCAATCATATATTCTTCTTTATATGTTGGTAAGCAAACATGAACTTGCTCATCTAAATAAAGTTCACCTCTATTAGAAATTCTCTCTCTTACATTAGTAAGTAACCATTGTTCGTGAATATGTCCACTTATACAAAAATGAGCATCTGGTAAATAAACTGCTTTTCTATTTGCTTGTATTGTTCCTTTTGTAACGGGTCCACCACCTCCGTAACCATGAGTATAGTTTAAGTTAAATGAGTGTGATTGACCACCTGCTTCATGAATTAACTGAAACCTTACCCATCCAGTATATAAACCTTTTGTTAGTTTTGTGTTGTTTTTATAGTTAAGTGTAGTAACAAATCTTTCAATTAAATCTGTTTCGTGATGTTTCCTTATTGCTGATTCGTGATTACCTTCACTTACAAGCGCAAACATATCTGCATAAGGACTAAACCAATCTACTGCCGTATTTACAACTGCATCTAAATAATTATCTACTTGGTGTTCTGGTCTAACATTTGATTTAGAAGCCCTTCTATCAAATTTACCCTGCATTACACAAAATAAATCACCAAAATCTAATATTTTAGCATTTCTTTCTCTTGCTAAATTAAGATGTTCTTTTTGTAATTTTCTATTAGAATGAGGATTATCCCAATGCCTATCAGAAGAAAGTAAGAACCATTGTTCAAAGTCTTTCTGAAATTTCATTTTTATTTTCAGAACATGAGGATTATCTCTTTCTATTATCATTTTTGAAATGCACTAAAACATAAAGGCAAGACTGCTATAAAAGATAATACTACATTATATTCATTTAAACCATTTATAGTCATATCTGAAACAGAAGTCATTGCTAATATACCACTTACTGACCTTTTTGCAGACCATTTTTTTTGCCTTTGGCCTTCCTTAAATACTTCTGATATTTTTCCAACACTCTTTAATGCTTCTTTTAATATCATTTTATTTTGTCTTTAATAAAGTAATTAATAAGATTATCTAATTTTGCAAATACTTGATTATCTTTTTCAGTTGGTGTAAGGTTTACAACAACTTTCAGAAAAGCCATAAAACTAATTAATAACTCTCCCCAGTTTTGTGTAATAAAATCATTCATAATACATATCTAAACAGATGAAACAAAAAGGAATATATAAATAGTGTCCAAAACCATCTTCGTATTTTTCAGTATATAGACCTATTAATATTCCAGTATAAAAACCAATACTTAATTTCCAAAACATTAATATAACCACATAACTTCTTGTGGTAACTCTATATCACAATCAGCATGAATAAAGTTTTTTGCTATTCCTATTCTTGTAAAACCAGAAATAACCAAAGCATCTATTATTCGCATTCTGCTAACAGAATTATTACAAGATATATCTACTGCACTTCCTCTTAAATGTGCTGAATTTGGTTTTCCTCCAACTTCTTTATTTTTTTCTTCCGACCTCCAACTACTTGTTATTATAAAAGGTATCTCTGCTATCTCTCTTGCTTCTTCTAACATATTAAGTAGATTCTGATTCATTTTGTCGTAACAAATTTCATTGTCGCAGACAAATTCATTTGGGTTAAAGTGCTTCATTTAAGGTTTTTTTAATGTCATTAACTTCTTTATGTAAGGTTTGCACATCTCTTTTAATGTACTCAAACTCTACTTTTGTAACCTCAGTAGTAGGTAGCCGTTTTGCTTCCTCTATTTCTTTATGTAGCAAAATATATTCTCCTATTAACAAAAAAATTATTGCACCTACTGACAATAAAGTTTTCAAAGAAATATTTAAGCCTTCTATATCTTTACTCATTTTCCTCGTAATTTTTTAAGGTTATATAATAAAGCAGTAATTAATAATAAGATTGTAAGAGTCTGTTCAATATCTGTAAATGTTATCCCTATTGCACCTGCATTAATAGTATTAAATATTATTGTATCTAACTTTTCTTGCATACTTTCTTTTTCTTTTCTAAATAAAGTCGAAGTTTTTCTTTGTGTTCCTCTTTATTATTTTTACTACCTTTTGGTCTGCCCATTACTTACAACAATTTATTTTGTTTAACCAGTTTCTATTTGCATCCCCACTTATAGTCATTCCATTTTCATAATAGGCTGAATAAGATGGTTGCATTTGGTCTGATGATGTTGTAGTATTATATTTAGGAAAAAGGTCTGTATTGGCTTGTAAATAGTCTATAAGTCGTTCTGAATAGAATTGTGCATTGTTTCTTTCTAAAGATATTAAAGAATCAACTTCTGATTTAGGAATAGGGCTTGCATTAGTACCAGAAACTTGAGATATACTACTATTTAACACCTTGTTTGATAGGTAAGGGTATAATTCAACTAAAGTCCACCTCATTGTAGCCATACGGATATATTCATCCATAAGTGTTGGGTAGTTCGCATTAGCACCACTTAAATTAGCGATGTTAGTTTTAAGGTCTTTATACAAGTTAGTGCCTAACATTGGTTGTATGTATTTATCTTGTGCAGTAATAGTTGCAGACAATAAATACTTATCATCTACATTACCACCTACTTGACTATATGCCTTTATATAGTCAGCATCTATAAATATTATTTGTGCATTCATATCTTAATATATTCCATAAACACCACTAACTGCTGAACCAGTAGTTGAACTATAAATTCTTTTTATTCTAATCCAGTCAATTTTTGTATCATTATTTATGCCTTCTATTTCAATCGTTGTACCACCAACTGTATCAACCTTTAATGTACCAGAACTTTTTACCCAAATTGCTTTTGGATTTTCATCTAATAAATCAACTGTATCGCTAAATTCTGCGTCTAAAGATTTTATTACATTCCCTAATTCTTCTGTTGTTTGCGACCATCTTAATTGGTCTTCTGTAAGTTGTGCCATTTTGTTTATTTAATATAATCCTATAATACTTGTCATACTTGTGTCTGATTTATACAACCTTTTAATTCTAATCCAATCTATATATTGGTCTGATGGAACACTTGTTACTTGAAAAGTTGTACCACTCATAGTTAAAAGCCTTATTGTTCCACCAGATGCGACCCAAATTGCTTTTGGGTTAGGGTCTATCATATCTAATGAATCAGACTGCTCACCTGCTGATATTTTCAAATTGTCGCAAGTACCATTCCAACCTACCCCTATTACTTTAGTATTACCAGTATTAATTGGAGTAACATGAAAAACATAAGTTTTGTTACTTTCTGTCATTAAAGGTGTTTCAACCCCACCTATTGAAACTTTAATACCACCTGACGTATTTACTAAATTGTCTATTTCTATTCTATATGGTTTTCCTACTACTGGAGTTTCTGATTGCTCTATATTTCCATCTCCAAAGCCATTTAGCCTACCATCTAATATTATAATATCTCCAGTACTTGCCCAAGAACTAGCATTAGTAAAGTCTCCACCATTTACTATTTGTTGGTCGCCTATTAATTGTTTTGCTATAAAACCAACTTTTTTTGATGTTTGTGAAAATCTTAATTGTGCTTCTGTAAAACTTACTACTTCCATAATTTAATTTATTTTACCTCTATTTGGCATATCGTTTGTTGTTGTATTTGCTTTTTTCCAACCTTTAGCATTTCTCAACCCTTCTCCTTTTGGTTCTTGATTTGTTACATCTATATCATTGTCAAGACCTTTGTTTGGTAAAAATCTACCTTTATCTCGTTTTCTAAACCAGACTTGTCTAATCCATTTATGATGACAAAAACAACCACCTTTATATAACCATATAGAATATTTAGATTTTCCTCTTTCTGCAAACTCTTTGTTTATCCCATCATCCCCCATTTCTTTTATATCTTCAAACCTATATGTTACCCCATTCTTTGCATTCGCTACCATATTTTTACAAAATAACCTGCTATTTTTAGATATGTTTTTAGAATATCTGTATCGTATTTTATAAAGGCCTTTATCAACTTTTGATTTATCGTCTGGGTTAGCGTATCTCTTAAATAATTTAGTTGGTTCATTATGAACTTGTGCTTCTGCTTCTGCATCTAATACTTCTGTTTCTTCTAATAACTCCCACTCTTCATCTAATTTTTCTCCCCTATCTTTTAAGTATTCTAGCCAAGCCTTTTCATCTTCTTCTTCCATGTCAATTTCTTGACCTAGATTCTGAACACTTTCTATTTCATTAACTTTTTTTGCTGACCAACTAAAACCTGCATCTCCCCCCCATAAAGCCCATGCTATACGGCCAGCAGAAGGAAAACCATCTTCACCTATATCAAAACCTTTACCTTGTTTTGAAGATTTTTCATGTCTACTGAAAAATGAGTACATTCTTTTTATGGTATCAATAGACATATTTTTACCATTTGAAATATCTCTTGCTCTTGCAACACCTATTTCAGTTCCACCTCTACCATATTCTCTTCTCCATTCTAATCCTTTTTTAGCCTCTTGTACCATACCTTTAGTTGGTTTAGTATCAATGTCTTGTAAACTTTTTAAATTATGTTTAGATGCTTCTATTTCTTCTACATCTCTTTTAACATCATCTTCTGTTTGAAATGGTTGTTTAGAAACAAACTCTAATTGTAATGGCTGACCTGCTTCTGCCATAATAAGTTCCATTGCTTTTAATAATATATCTCTATAATTATTTACAACTGTGTCTTCAAACAAAATTGATGCAGTTCTTAACTCATCAGCATTATTACCTAAACCACCACCATCACTATTTACTCCAAATAATCTTGGAGAAACCACTCTATGAGAAATCATTAATTTAGAGGTAATCTCTTTAGACAAAAACTCATATTGTTTGTCTGCATCAGATTGTGGCATAACAGTAATTTCTGGACTATTATTTCTATCATCTGAAAAAGAGACAATAAACTTACCTGCATTACTTGCACCAGACAACTCATTCTCGATACTATCTTTTACTGCTCTCCTTTTTTCTTCTGATGGTATTCCATTATTGAAATTAATCATAAAAGATGGTGCAAGACCATTCTTAATATTCGCTAAATGAAATTCAGATACATTCTTGTCTAATTCTATATAATTTATACCCCCTTGATAATCTGGTTTTGGGTAATAGTATTGACCTACTGAATACATCTTAAAACAAGCAATCTGGTTAGGATATTCTTTTTTCATTTTAGGGTCAAATGCCTTAATTTTTGAATATCCAAGCCTTTTATAGTTTTTCCAGTTTTTAGAGTATAGATAAAAATCAGAATAATCTCCTTCTATCTCTGGTTGAACTCTCATACACTCAAAAGGCATATGATTAACTTCAGAAATAGTGGTTCTATCTATTGAATAAGAAATAGATAGGTAAAAGCCACCATGAACCTTTAAATCTAATATACATTTTTGTATAGTATTTTTTCCTACTCCTTGTTCAAATAATAGTTTAAATTTTGCCCAAGATTCTGATTTTGAATTTATTTGAGGACTTGTAATTCCATCTCCATAAACCCAAGTTGAAATAGAATTACACAAAGCGTTATGTACTGCTGACTTTTGATATAAATCAATTAAAAAGTCTGGATAATCATTATTTCTGCCATAAGAAACAAAATCATCTCCTTGTTTTATTACTTCTGTATCATCTGTATATTGATGCCCTTTGCCTAGTTGATAAAAATCACTCATTTTAAGATGGCTTATATGTTATTGTTGCAGGAATTGTTTCCTTGTCTGGTGTAATATATTGTTCGATAAAGGTATCTTCATTATACATTAAAAACAAACCAGTATCAATAATTTTATATACTCCTGCACTATTTCTACTTGCATCTGCAACATTTTCTTGTATCTGATAAGAATATGTTCCGTTTTGTGGAAACAAATCTGTTGTATAGTCAAAGAAGTATATTATGCTTCTATTATTAGATTCGTAAAACTTTAACTCTATACTATAATTTATTTTTGTAGATAAATTAGATATAAACAAAGTTGCTTTAGATGTACTTCCAGAATTATAAGGTTCAAACCTACCACTATAAGGTAAGTATTGATTTATGGAAGTTGTATTAGAATACAGACTTTTTTTATTGTTTATAGATATATATTTTCTGCCATTAGTCCTGCTTATTCTTATCATTTTTTTTCTTCTTTTTAGACTCGAAAAATTGAGGGTAATTTTTTAACATATAAACATATTGCCCTTCCGTAATATAATCACACATAATAAACTCACAAGCCTTTGATACCTCGAAATTCTTACCTAAAAATTCTTTCTTAAATTTTAATCTTTCCATAATGTAAAAAAAAAAGGGATAGGCATCTATTTTACCTACCCCTTTAATTAACCTAATTAACTATCTATCAAGAACCATCTAATGCACCAGTGAAAGTTCTACTAATTTTAGTATTTGACTCTAGTAATGCAATATTG
>CENI01028347.1_pt1 | contig 29691 bp, 42 predicted proteins | sample 530161 | NCBI WGS metagenome assembly CENI01 (sample SAMEA2591107, study PRJEB7988) | marine metagenome | isolation source: saline water (ENVO:00002010), including | reverse complement strand
CGATGATTCCGATGACGATGATTCCGATGACGATGATTCCGATGATGACGACTCTGATGATGATGACTCTGATGACGATTCCGATGACTCTAGCTCTGATGACTCTAGCTCTGATGACTCTAGCTCTGACGATTCTAGTTCAGACGATTCTAGTTCTGATGACTCTATCTTTGGAGATACAACTACTACAACTACTGATGATACTGAAACTGATACCGAAGAAGGGACTGTTGATTTAAACGAAGAAGAAGAAGAAGAAGAAGGAATTGTAACTCCTGAAATAGACATTCCTCCAGAAAATATTGATAGTGGAGGTGGTGGAGGAGGAGTAGGTATTGCTGCTAGTCCTTTTAGTTTATTCAGCACTCAAGAAAGGAGAGCTTCTTTACCTTTTGAAGTTCCTAATGTTACTCCTTTACAATTTAATGTCCCTCAGAGTGGAAGTATTGTTGAAGGGTTATTTCCAGAATATGCTCCTAAAGTATCAAAAATTGAACCATTACAAACAGTTTTAAATAATTTACGTAATGATTCTTTACAGCTAACAACTAAAGGTTTATTTGATGACTTACTTAAACTTGGTTAATGAAGTCTTACGAAGACTAAGAGAAGACACAGTTACGACTGTCTCTCAAACTACGTACTCAACAATGATAGGAGACATAATTAATGATGCTAAAACAGCAGTAGAGAGTGCGTGGGATTGGTCTGCATTAAGAGGCACTATCTCATTTAATACAACTGCTGATGATGCTACATATTCTTTGTCTGGAACTACAGATCAATTAAAAGTTATTGATGCAATTAACGATACATCTAATATATTTTTACATTATCAAACACCTACTTGGTTTAACAACAATAAGTACAATACTGGAACTGTTACTTCTAGTCCTGCTAACTACACTTTTATTGGGTTAGATGGAAGTGGAAGCACAGAGATAGAACTATGGCCTATCCCTGATGGGGTATACGCTTTAAAGTTTAATATTATTAATCGAACTGGAGCGTTAAGTTCAGACAGTAGTACAACTGCTATTCCTCATATGCCTATTGTTCATTTAGCGTATGCCTATGCTGCAAGAGAAAGAGGAGAAACAGGAGGAAGAACAGCAGGAGAATTGTTATCTAACGCACAGTTATATTTGTCTGATGCAATCGCTTTAGATTCCGCAAAGAATCCAGAGGAGTTAATTTACAGAGCAGTTTAATATGGCAAATCCAAGACAAAACATTACTATTTCTGCACCTGCTTTTAAGGGGTTGAATACTCAGGATTCTCCTATAGACATGGATCCTTCTTATGCTGCTATTGCAGAAAATTGTGTAATTGACGAGTTTGGAAGAATAGGCTCAAGAAAAGGATTTAAAATAAAAACGGCTGATGTCTCTTCTTTAGGAGGTAATTCTATTGAGGTCATTAAAGAGTTTATTAATTCAACAGGAACAAATGTTTTAATTTCTGCTGGTAATAATAAAATTTTTAGTGGTACGACTAGCTTAACGGATGTCTCCCCAAGTAGTTACACTATTTCTGCAAACAACTGGAAGATGGTAAATTTAAACGATCATCTCTTTATGTTTCAGTCTGGGCATGAACCTTTAGTCTTTGCTGGTAGTGCAGTAGAAAAAATGTCTGCTCATTCAGGTTCTTCTGGAACTCCTCCTTTTGCTAATGAAGTATTGTCAGCTTACGGAAGATTGTTTGCTGCAAATACTACATCGAACAAAACATTAGTTTACTGGTCTGATCTTTTAGATGGCACAGCTTGGACAGGGGGTTCTTCTGGTTCTTTAGACATAACAAAAGTATGGCCTTCAGGATCAGATGAAATTATAGCGTTAGCTGCACACAATGGATTTTTAATTATATTTGGTAAACAATCCATTGTTGTTTATGCAGGAGCTACTGATCCAGCAAATATGACATTAAGTGATACTGTTGCTAATGTCGGTTGTATTGAAAGAGATTCGGTACAACATACAGGCACAGATTTAATATTTTTGTCTGCTACTGGTGTTAGAAGCTTTGGGAGAACTATACAAGAAAAATCTTTGCCTCTTACTGATGTAAGTAAAAATGTAAGAAATAAATTAATGGATATTCATGCAGAGCAATCTACACCTGTACGCTCTGTATTTAGTCCAGAAGAAGCTTTTTATTTATTGTCTCTTCCTGATTCTAATACTGTTTTTTGTTTTGATTTAAGAGGTACATTAGAAGACGGCAGCTATCGGGTAACTATGTGGTCAGCTACTGAGTTAAAAGCAATGGATAGACTACAAGATACTACTTTGTATTTTGGAAATACCAATGGTTTGTTGGAGTACACTGGCTTTCAAGATTATGGTGGAGAGTATCAGTTAAGATACTTTAGTAACCCTTTAGCTTTTGGAGATTCTTCTAGGCTAAAGATGTTAAAAGAAATTATTGCAACAGTAATAGGTGGACAACAAGAAACCTTAACTTTTAATTGGGCTTATGACTACAGTGAAAGTTTTAATAAACAAGCAACAACAATTCAGTCTAATGCGAATACTGCATTTTTTAATGAGAGTGAGTTTAATGTAGCCACTTCAGAATTCACAGGTTCTATACTTGTTAGTAAAGTAAGCACTAAAACAACTGGTTCAGGTAATGTTGCTTCTATTGGATTTGAAGCTCAAATAAACAATAACCCGTTATCCCTTCAGGAAGTAAACATACAAGCTATTTTAGGCAGGATGAATTAATGAGTAATTATACTAAAACGACTAATTTTACAGCTAAAGACAGCCTTCCTACAGGTGACTCAGGTAAGATTATTAAAGGGACTGAGTTTGATACTGAGTTCAATAATATTGTTACTGCTGTTGCAACAAAAGCTGATTCATCAGGGCCAACATTTACAGGTACTTTGACTGCTGGCACTATTACTGGAGGGACATACTGATGGCTAATGGATTTTTTAATGAGGGTTTAGCCAAAAATTTAACTGAAGAAGCTATTAGAAATGCTCCTGTTCCTTTTGCTAATACTACTCCATCATTATTTTCTAACTTAAATTTTGGAAATTTGTTAGGAAGTTTAGTAGACACAGGTTTGCAGACTGCTGGTATTCAGAATCAACAACAAGCATTAAGAGAGTTTGGTGCAGGTGCTTTAGAAGGAATGGAGCGCATAGGAGGGCAAGCAAGAGAAGATGCTTCCTTTAAACCTTTTACTGTTACTTCTACGTTAGGCAATGTAGCAACTACTCCTGAAGGTGGCATTAATATAGGACTTTCTCCAGAGCAACAAGCTTTGCAGAATACGTTATTTGGTGGTGCAAGTAATCTAGCGACTGCTGCAACACAAGCTGACAATCCCCTCTTTAACCAACTAGCTCAACAAGCTTATGGAGGTGTTTCACCTTTATTGGCTCAAGCTCAAACTGCTGCTCAAGCTGTTGGAGCAATGGATAGACCTGCTAGAGAACAAGAAATATTTGATCGTTTACGGGCTATTCAAACAGAAGATGAGAGAAATGCTAGAATATCTTTAGAGAATCGTTTAGCTGGACAGGGTAGATTAGGACTTCTTACTTCTCAGTTCGGAGGTTCTCCTGAATTACTTGCCTTAGAAAAAGCACAAGCAGACGCTAGGAATAGAACTGCTTTAGCTGCTATGCAACAATCAGCAGCAGAGGAGACTAGAGATATTAATCTTGCTAAATCTTTACAGGATTTAACAGGAGGTATGTTTAACATAGGAACAACTGCTTCAACTACTCCTATGCAACTACGTGCTGGAGATTTAGCTAATTTACAAACTACATTTGGTTTAGGGTATGCTCCAGAAACTCAAAGGTTAGGTGCATTAAGTCCTGCAACAAATGTTGCTGCTCTTGCTGATGCAGGAAGAAGAGAAGGTGCAGGTTTGTTTGGTGAATCTTCTGTTGCTGGATTAGAAGCAGCCTTAACTGCTCGATTAAAAGAAGCTGAGTTAGAACAAAATCTGTTACAAGCTTTAGCGGAGAGTGCTAATGCTAGTGCTCAGACTAGCGGGGGTTTGTTTGATTTCTTAGGAGGGGCTTTAGGTAGAGTGTTTGGACAAACTAAAGAAGAACAAGATGCATTAAGAAATGCTGCTACTACTACTGCTAATGCTACATAACTATGCTGGCAGAAGTAGTTACTTGTATTTCACTTGTTAAAGGATTAAATGATGCTATTTCAAGTGTAAAAGAAGCAGGAGCAAATGCGTCTTCATTTGCCAATATGATAGGCAAGTACGCTCAAGCTAATGACGCAGTTATGGAGACTGAGCAAAAACATATTGGTAAATTATCTGTTCAAGATTCTATGCAGATACAGGTAGCAAAGAGACAGTTATCTACCTTTAATCAACAGCTTAAAGATTTAATGCTAATGCAGGGACTCTCTTCAGACTACAACGAGATAATGAATCGTGTAGAGGAAAGCAGATTAGAACATGAGAAAAGATTAAAAGAAATAAAACTTAAAAAAATACGAAGAGATAAAGAATTAAAAGAAACTTTACATATTTTGTTTTATATTTCTTTAGTTGTTGGAGTAGGTTTTTTAGCCGTATGGCTTTACTCAATAATGTAAATATAGGTACTGTAAAATGGCAGATTTAAGATTCGGAAGTTCATTTCTTAGCAGAGTTAATCCTGCATTAGAAAACTTAACTCGTATAGGTGCTGCTCCTACAGAACAACAAAAAGCAGAAGAAGCATTGTATGGAACTAATGTTGGAACAAGAAATCCTTTAGCAAGAAGCATTGGAGGTTTAATGTCTGCTTTAGGTTCTCCTGTAGATGTTAGGACTTCACCAGAAAGATTAGCAGAATCAACTAAAAATTTGGATTTATCTTCTGTTGAAGATCAACAAAAGTATCTGTTAGAACAGTTAAGATATGTTCAAGATCCTAAAAGTAAAGTTTTGTTAGCTACACAATTAGCAAAAATTAATGAAGAGCTTTCAAAAAAGAGCACTCAAGAAAAAACTATAACTGAAGTTGCTTCTCAGTTAGAAGAGCTAGGGTTTATTCCATTAGCAGATAATTTACGAAATGGATTAATTCCATTAAGTTCTGCTCAAAGTGTAATTACAGAAGCACAAAAAAAAGAGGTGCTTAATCAACAAGAAAAAGGGGATCAACTAACAAAAAATTCTGAAAATGTAGCTTATTTACTTGCGTCAGGAGTTCCTTCAAATGTTATTAGTAGTGTACTTAGAATCCCTGATTTTGAAAGTAGATCAAAAGCTATAAACAAACTGGTCGAAGATATTCCTAGTAAAAAAATTACGGAAATTAATAAAAAGAAAAACTGGGAAAACCTGTTTACAACAGAGATCTTAGAAAAAGACGGCATTTTACAAGTTTATGAACAGATTGGAATGGATGCTAATGCTAATGTAGTTCTTACAAGAATTGAAGACATTATTTCAGGAAAATCTGAAAAACAAACTATTGGAAATATAACACAATCTTTAGTTTATAACTCTCAAACTGATAGTATAATAAATACTAGAACAGGCATAGGGGATAATAACCAATTACTTTATTATAATACAGTAAGTAAACAATGGGAGCCTGTAGGTAATAGTGTAACTGTTGTTGATTCTAAATCTGCAACACCTAATGCTAATGAAGTTAAAGCAGCTACAGTTGCTATTGGGAAAGATAGAAATTGGTATGAAGCATTAAATCTGGATGAAAGAAGCACTATTAATCAAGATTTAGCTGCTATGGCAAAGGTTATAAATAATACAACTCAAATTCCTGAAAGAGAAAAACAAAATACTGTCCGTCAAATTGTTGACTTCATAAGTAATAAATTTTCTAATGAAACTGCTGCTTCTGGAAAAGGGGATCAAAAGTTTAGCAGAAGAACAATAGTACCTGCAACAGAAATACTAGCTGCTATCAGCGAATATAGTGCGTCAATTAATGAAGAGCTTTCAAATAGTTCTTCTTCACAAGACAATTTAAATATTATAACAAGATCCTTTAGTGATCTGAAAGATAACTAATTATGTCTCAAAATATCAAACTGCCTAATGGCAATATTATAACTGATGTTCCTTTAGACATAACTCAGGAAGAACTTAAACAATTAGTTCTTAAAAATAATTTAGCTACCGAAAAAGATTTCCAAACATCTAAAGAATCAGAAGGTGCTACTAAAAAATTACAAACTGTAGAAAAAGAAAAAACTCTTTTATATCCTGAAGTTCCTTCTCTTGATAAAGAGCTTGAACCTGTATTTCCTGAAGTTCCTACTTTAAAACAAGAAGAAAAAAAGACTGATCTTTCTTTTTGGGAAAACTTTAAATATAACTATGACAGTGCAAATACAGATGTATCAAATTTATCTCTTATAATTAAAGCTGCTGTTCCTGTTTTATCTGGTGGAATTGGATTTGATGGAACAATCGTTACTCCTTCAAAAGTTTTTGGTACTGAAAATTATAGTGATTTGTCTTTTGATGAAAGAAGAAAAATACTACTAGAGCAAAGACAATCAAAAGCAAATAAAGATAATCGTAAAGCAGCTACTTTATATGCAGAAAACCCTAATAAAAAATCTAACGAACTGTCTTCATTTTTAGGACAAGTAGCTGGATCGTTAATGTCTCCTACTACTCTTGCTCCGACATTAAGACTAACAAAAAGTGCTAGTGCAGCTTTAGCAGGACGGCCAGTATTAAAAAGAACTGCTGAAGATATTGGAACAGGGGCTATTTACGGAGGTCAATATAGTATATTAGATCAAGTTGCCAAAGAAGGAGAGGTAGACCCTTCAAAAACAATAAGAGATACAGGTGTAGGGGGATTAGCAGGACTTTTCCCAGTAGGAGTTTCTGGAGTTTCTCAAGTAGCTAAAGCTGCTGTAACTTCAAAACCAGTATCTTTTATTACGGATGCTGCTACTGTTCAAATTAAATTAAAAGCCGTACAAAACAAAACAAAAGTCTTACAAAAAGAAATAGCTGAAAGAATAGTTACTCAAACTCCTGATGTTCCTGCTTCACAAATAATACAACAAGCTAAAAATTCTTTAGGAATGACTAATGCAGAATTAAGAGATATCTACGCTTATGGAGATTTCCAATATCCTAGTGCGGAAGATGCTTTAAAAATTACTGCTGCAAAAGAAAATCCTATTTCTTCTAAAATAAAACTTGGAGAAACAATAGACGAGTTTATAACTCCTATAAGTACAAGAATAAAAAATTTATCTCTTCCTGTTTTTGGAAGTTTAAGACAAATGGAATTTAACTTATCTGTCAATAAAGCACGATACCTTAAACAAAGTGAAGACTTTATAGACAGTCTCACAAAACTTAAAAGATCTAAATTAATAGGTGGAGGCTCAACAAAAGTTAAAGAAAATTTAAAAAAATTTGAAGTTAAATTATTTAACGGAGATTTTGTTGGAGCTAAAAAAATAGCTTCAGATAATTTTCCAGAACTGTTAAAGCCTTTAGATAAAATTATTAATAATAAAACTGGAGTTTTGCCTAAATTATATAAAGCTTTAAAGAAGTCAGGCTCTTCCGTAGCGTTTAGAGAAAATTATTTTCCTAGAGTAGTAAAAGATTTAAAAGGATTAAATTCTGTTTTAGAAAAAGATCCTAAAAATGATGCAGTTAAATTTTTAGATAAAATTGCTTTAGCTTCTAAAAGAACTAGTTGGAAAGAATTAACTAATGAGGAACAAATAGAAGGGTTAAATAAATTTTTTCAAGTTAGAAATTTACAAGCAGCAAAAAAAGGATTTAATGCACAAAGAAAAATAGAAACTCTTGATGAATCTTTGTCAGAATTTTATCACTCTCCTAGTGAATCTTTGTATATGTACATTAATTCAGCAGTTACCGATATTGAGTTAAGAAATTTTTTAGGGACAAAAAGCACTATAGAAGAAGGAGGTATTTTAAAAACACTAGATTTGAGTAAAAGTGTAGGTAGTAAAATTTTACAGACTGCTCCTAAAATATCTCAAGAAAATTTAGAAAAATTAAAACATCTTTTAGAAGTTAGACTTAACGCTGAAAAACTTAAAGCTTCTGATACTCTTATAAATATAAAAGATATTCAAACTATGGTAACTCTAGGACAAGTTGATTCTGCAATAACTCAGCTTGGAGATTTAGGAAGTGCTATTTATGTAAGTAATTTAGCTGCTGCTATTAAAGGATTAGCTAAAGCAGCTACTAATAAAACAAGAGTAAATGTTGAAGAATTAGGTTTAATAAATAATATAACAGCAGATTTAAACTCAAATGGATTTTTTAATAAAGCTACTGATAATGTTTTAAAAGCAATTCAATTTAGAAGAGCAGATAGGTTAGGAAAAGAAACTTTAATAGAAGGTGCTTTAGAAGCTAATGCTAAACTTGCTAGAACAAACCCTCAAAAAATAGTCTCTGAATGGGGAGAAATTTTTGGTAAAGACGTAAATAAACTTATTGGAGATTTACGATCTGAAACAATTAGTGAAGAAGTTAAATTATTTTTGTTCCACAAGTTAAGTGATATACAACCTATCACTCTTTCTGAAATGCCTGAAAAATATTTAAAGATGCCTAACGGCAGAATTTTTTATGCGTTAAAAAGTTTTACTTTAAAACAATTAGATGTTGTTAGAAGAGAAGGACTTTCTGAAATAGCTAAAGGAAATTATTCTAAAGGGTTTAAAAACTTAATGTCTTGGGGAGTTACCTTTGGATTAGTTAATGGCACAGTACAATCATTTAAAGATTCTCTTTTAAATTTAGAAATGGATGTAGGTATAGACGCTATTTCAGATGAAGCGTTTGAATCTTTTGCTTCTTTGTTATTCTTAAACAAATACAGCAGAGAAAAATATTTTGGAGAAGGAATTATTCCTCAGGGAATAGATTTTGGACTTGGAGTTATTTCTCCACCAGCTTTAGATCTGGGAGAAGATGTAGGTAATTTTATTAATAACCTGTACAAAGAAGTAGATGAAGATAGTGAAGCTGATCCAGAATATTTTGATAAATTTTTAACAGATAAAATCCCTCTTTTCGGAAGAGTTTGGTACAACTGGTTTGGCGGTGGATTAGAAAAACGAGCAGAGCGTAAGAAAAAAGAGGAACAAAAAGAAACAAGAAAATACTTTGCTTTGTAAAGCTACTGAGTAACTACTATAGTTTTATTGTTTTTAGTTAAACAAACAGCATTAACTTCGTATCTTTTTTCTAAATCTTTTAGAAGAGTTGTACATTGGTCAGTTTGATCTGGGCCTGTAAACACTTTAAATAAAAACCAAGTGCTTATTGTTACTAGATATAAGCTAGTAGTCATTTAGAATCTTCAATCGTTGTAATCATTTTTTCTAAATAGTATTGAGCTTTCTTTAAATCTTTTAAATGATCCTTATATCTCCATCTATGGAGGTACTTCATTACATTACCTTCGCAGTAAACAAAAAAGTTTTCCCCTAATTGCTGCTCAATGTATTTGATTGCCTCCATACCTCCTTTATTGTAGTGTTCGGGCCTAGTAATTACGTCAAATTTTTCTTCTTCTTCTTTTTCTTTAGTATCTACAATAGAGACATTCAAACTGTCTTGTTTATTTTTATCCCATTCTTCAGTAGTAACGTCATTTAATCTTTTTTTCATCGTGTTATTCTCCTGCGGTAGCATAGTCAATTAATTCTGGAATAGTATCTAAAGTAAAAAAAGGTATTCTTTCTTTTCGACACCAATTCCCCATTGTTAATTTACTTCCTTTCCGTACTTTTTTATTAGGGTCAGCCAGTAAAAAAATAAAATCTTTGCCTTCCTCAATAAACATATCTCTTACTGCTTTGTATTTTTGTACATCCCCTTCCCTAAAAAATCCTTTACACTCTACATATAACTTTTTGTTATAAACAAAGTCTGGAACATATATTCTAGGTATAACGTAAGGGAGGGCTTCAGGTTCAAACTTCATCCTTATTTTATTATGGATTGCTTCAGCAAAATTCTTTTCAAATTTAGATCTATACTTATTTTTAGGGCGTACAGATTTGCTTTTTTTCATTTTAAATCCTAGCTATCCAATGAACTTTTGAAAGCTTTTGTTTTTTTAGTGCAGCAGAGTATTGCTCAAAATTAACATCTCTTGATTTTTCTGCTCTGCATTTCCGACACTCATAAAAAACTCCTGTAGTGAACTGTTCTATATCGTCACATTCACAAAATTTACATACGTACTTTTTTCTTTTTAAAGCTTTTTCTTTTTTAGAATTCACTGGCTAACACCTTAAAATTTTGTTCTTGTACTTTAGGTTCTTTAACTACTTTCGTTAAAAACACTGGGCCTCTAGCATAGTTAAAGACTCTTAAATTAGGGTAACAATGATGTTTAAACTCACAATAAGAACACCCTATTGCTAATTTTCTATTTCCTAATTTACCTTCAGGGACATCTTCATAACAAAATTCTTTTGGTTCTGATTTACTAACTACTCTTTTAATATGTTCAATCTGTTCTGCAATGTCTCCCTGAAGATTCTCATACATAGGATCTTTTTTATCTTTCAAGTCATGTTTTAAATAAGTAATGTGTCCATTCTGTTTATCCATCGCTAACCAACCAAATTCAGTTTCATTCTCTGAATAGGCATAAGCTTTTATTTGTCCTATGTAACCAAAAGGATCGTCTTCAGCTACTTTTCTATCTTTAAATTTTTTAAAACCAAATACTGAAGCTGATTTAACGTCAGTTAAGACACCATCTATCTTACAGTCCATAGAACCCTGAACACCTCTAACTTCACAACGCTTTTGTTCATCAGTTACTTTATGTCCAGACATTCTAGTTAAAAACAAAAGCATTTCTTCTATGAGATGTCCGTACATAAATTTAAGTAAGGTGTAAGGCTGTAATTCTTCTGAAGGAGTTTCGTGGTATTTATTCCAAATGTATTTATCAGGTCTGCCAATTAAAGACATACGGAGTTTTCTTTTATCTTTATTACGATCAACTAAAAATTGATTTCGCATTAACTCTTTAACTGATTCACCAAACAGTTCTATATTTTTTTCTATGTCTATTTCATCAGAAGTTTCTTTTGTAGAAAGAAGACTGTATATGTCTTCTACTAATGTGTCTGTTCCCATGAGTCCCCCACTTTATATTCTCCGTCCAATGGACATTTTAAATTAAAACGATTACCTGCTGCTCTAATACAGCTAACTGCAAGCTTACCAAATTCTTCTGCTTTTTCTTCACTAACTTCAGATTGAATTTCATCGTGTATATTACCAACAAATTTAAAATCTATTCCCCAAAGCTTTGCATATTCATCCAACAGTACCAAAGCTTTTTTCATTACTAATGCACCTGCTGATTGTAGTAATGTATTTAATGCTGAGTGTTCTGAGCGTACAAAAAGCTGTCTCCCGTCTAACCCTTTTAGTGTTCCCTTTGATCTGACCTTTTGTACAACTCTGTCTCTAAGCTCTTTAAGTGACGGGACACGATACAAAAATTGTTCTCTAAGAAATCTTCCATCCCCTTTGCTTCCTCCAACCACTGAACCAAGTCTTTCATCTCCTGCTCCGTACAAGAAGGCATAGATAAAAGTTTTTGCTGTATCTCTTGATTTAAGTCCTGCAAGCTTTTGATTAAGGGAGTGTATATCTCCGTTAATAATTTCATTAGTGTACCCTTCATTATTCATATAGTGGGCTAACATTCTCAGTTCTAAACCAGAGGCATCAACTCCGACTACTTTGTACCCTTCTTTAGCAATCCAACAAGAACGACATTCTTTCCCGTAAGGTGAATAGACTGCGGGGACTTGAGCCATATTTGGTTTAGAATGAGTAAATCTGCCAGTAACTGCACCATTAGTATTTACATACCCATGAACTCGATTGTCTTTATCTGCTACATCTAACCAACTTTGTACCTGCGCTTTTCTCTTTTGAATGGTAATGTATTCAGCAATCAGTTTAGCTTCTGGTATATCAACATTAGCTAACGTAGATTCATCTACAATAGGGTGATTATTATCTGTAAATTTATCAGGTTCCCATCCTGCTTTTTGTAAACAAACTGCTATCTGTTGCCTAGAAGATAAATTAAAGGGGCGATATTCTATCCTGCAAAAGTCCCCAGAAACAGTCTGCCAATCGTCACCTAAGAACTTTAAACCTACCTTACTAAACTCATTAGTATTCTTTTTAATCTTTGGAGTAATGACTTTGATAAAAGTAAACATAGGTTTAAATGTTTTATGCACCTCATCTTCTATTGCGTATAGCTTCTCCTTAAATTCTGCTACTAAGGAAGTCGCTAAAGAGTGATCCAACAACCACCCATTGTTAATTTGTTCTTTAATTATGGACTGTACTTTGTGTTCTAGCTCGATGGAATCAGGATTAAATTCCCTTAACTCTAATTCTAATTTTTTTAGAACTTGCTCTGTAACTGCGACATCTTGCTCACAATATTTAATCATCTCACAAGATAATTTTTCCCATTCATTATGCGAACCTTTAGGAAAGTTTAGTCTTTCTCCCCAAGCACGTAAGCTATGCCCTCCTTCTCTGGATGGGTTTGCTAGTCGAGACAATACAAGACTGTCTAGTAATTGATAGGATGCCAGATCTACATTCCAAAGTTTCTGAAGAACAGGGAAATCAAAGGCAATGCCATTATGAGCAACAATAGTATCAACTTCGACAGTCGCTAAAGCAGCTTTAAATTCTGCTTCAGAATAAACTGTAGGAAATAGATTGGATGAACAACACCATATTCTTGTAGGTGTCAGCCCATCAGTTTCTATGTCAAGAATTAATGTGTTTAGTAATAAGTTCATTGATAGGGGTCAAGTCTCGAATTAGTACGCCATAAGTATCATTTACAAATTTAAAAGAGAGTCTATTTGGATCTCGTTCTCCCTTCTCAAAAAAATCCGCTTGATTGTAAAAGTCTTCTTTTAGCATAAACCCTAATAACCAACACTTCGTTAAATCCTTAGTGACTCTAGTAAACACATAAGCATCACAATTTTGTTGCGTATTAAAAGCAGATACTAAACAGTTGTAATGAGGCATAGGTTTAACATTTGTAACGGAAGATTTAACGTCTAATTTATTAATACTTTTTCCTTTTGAGTCTTCAACTTCTTCTATAAGAATGTCCCAATCATAACTATTGTTCCACTTTACAGATACTCTATTGTCTGCAAGATATTTATAAACGACTCCTTCCCCTATAAAACCATAAATGTTACCTGCACCTTCAGTAAGACTATTCTTTAATGTCCCCATTGTTTCAGATTTTTCTGAGGCAATGTCTATGATGTCCTGAGAAACAGTTACTTCTACAATGTCAGCAAGTTTAAAAGTCATCTGAATTATCCCCAGTTGGTTTTTGTGTCTCCTGCATCCTACCTATTTCTTGATCGTACTTTAAGTAAGTCGCTGGCCCTGTTAAACCAGTGTATCTATTTTTTAATACTCTAACTGTTGTTACATTTCGTATATGTTCGGACTCATTTTGTTGATCTCGTTCTAATCCAATCACGATGTCCGATAACTGAGCAATAGCCTGAGATCCTCTTAGCTCACTAAGACTAATCCTACCTCCATCTTCATGCGCTGTTCCGTTAGATCGTCTTAAATGAGACACTAAAAACAATCCAATACCTAACTCCTGCACTAAAGATCTGAGTTTAGTCATAATGGCATCAATGTTCTTACGCTCATCTCCTCCTTCCTGCGAGGAAACAACAATAGATAAATGATCTAAAACAATCCATTTGCACTCCAAAGCTTTAGCCATGTATCTAACGTGAGACATTAAACTGTCTTCATTAGTCGATCCCCAGTGATCTAGGAGATAAAATCTGCCTGTTCCTAAAGTTGAATCCCAGTAAGGTTTAAAGTCTTCTGTATCTGTATCCTCGTCAAGATGAAGAGGTTTATTAGCAGCCATCGACATGATACCCAGTGCTGTTCTAGTAATGGATTCCTCTAACGCCAATACACCAAGTTTATCTTCAGTCTCTGTAAAGAGATGGTGCTGTATTTCTCTAACCAAATGAGACTTACCCATGCCACTACCTGAAGTAACAGTAACTAACTCAAAGGGTCTAATTCCTTTTGTTAATTTATTCAACCCTCCCCACGGATACGGGATACTACTAATCTTTCTATCGCTAAGTAATGTGCTCCAAGTTTCTTCTCCTGCAATAATCCCGTCTGGGCGGTACTGTTTAGCAGCCCACCAACAACTAACAAAATCCTTAATGCGATTCGCCATTAACATTTCGTTAGCGTCTTTCATTGGTAACGTACAGATCTTTAGTTTGTTGGGACTGAATAAATCTTTAACGGAATCTAGTGCGGTTTTCCCTGCTGAATCATTATCGAAACAAAGCACTACCTGTTCGTAGGATTCCTCCAACCATTTTAAATTCTCCTGCAATTCTTTCTTTGCTGCTTGCGCTCCATTGCGTAAAGAAACTACATCCCATTTCCTATCAAACATTTCACTAATAGAAAGTGCATCTAGTTCCCCTTCACAAATAGTTATAAATTTCCCTCCACCAACAGCGCAAGTCTGGTGTCCAAAGAGTCCTAAATCTCTGTTCTCTCCTGAAAAAGAAAATTGTTTATCCGCTACATAGCGAGTCTTAACTGCTAGTTCCTGTAGGGATTCTCTGGAATAGTAAGGGTAATGGTGTTTATGGATTTCACCTGTAGAGGAATACTCTACTCGTACATTAAATTTTCTACAGGTTTCTTCCGATACCCTACGTGTTTGGATTTCGGCTATAACTCCTGACATTTCGTTTTTTTCTCCTGCAAATCGTTGGTAATTCGTCTGTTTTGTTAGTTCCTCATTTGTTGCGGGTTCAAAATAATTGCAACCGGAGGAAAAACACCAAGCATGTCCATCACTATAACGTGCTAAGTTATTGGTGCTGTTACAGGACGGACACGCCTCATGTCTAACAAACACACTCTCAGTGTTTGTTGACTCGTTCATTGGCATTAGAAATCAGCCGAAGTAACTGATTCCTCCTCCTCTGCTAATTCCAAGATTTTAACCGCTGACAAATAAGTAGGGACACCATGTTCAGGATTCTCTTTTCCAAGAGTAAACTTCACTCTAACCTTAGATCCTCTAGGCAAATTAGTCCCTACAAATTCAGTGTTATCTTCATTAAGAATCGGGAAGCTGTAGCGAGTTTGAAACTTTCTCTGCAAGATAGGATCTCCTGAAGGATTCCCGCTATCGTCAGTAGGTTGATAGGTTTTTACTTTAACCTTCGCTGATTCCAACTCACTGACTGTCTCTTTTGATAGAGACAATGTGATGTTGAAATATTCAGTAGGTCTACCCATATAAGTATCAGTCTCCCAAAGATTCTGAAAGATTGATTCTCCTTCTGCTACTAAAAAGTTTTGAGCCATATCGTTTGTTCTCCTAGTTTACGTCTGTTTTCTATTGTAAAACTGCCGATTAACCTTAGTGAAGGTACGTCAGTCACCTTTCCTCCTACCATCCTTACATTTAGGGCTGATACGAAAAAACATTTTGTGCATAAATTTGATGGGGTATTGTCGTTATGATCCACCAACTGCACTAATTCTTCTTCTGAGAGAATTGCATTACACCCTCTACATCTACTCAAAAGTCTTAAAAAGGAAAATCTCCTTCATCCTCATCAAAGTAATCATCAGCTATTGTCTTATCTCTTAGATTGAATAAAGCAATATCATCTAACGATTCATACTTCCTTCGCAAATTTTCTTTTGCATTCATTAAAACTGCATTATGAGGCATGAATACTAATTCATCCTCCACTAATTCACAGATAGCTAAATTCCTAGATCGTTTAGGGAATGGACTGTCTTCTCTATCATCAGGAAGATTAACTAACTTTTTGTCTTTATAATCATCAAACGACATTAGACACTAACCTCCCAGACTAAGATTACGGCCATAGTATAAACTGCTACTGCAATAACAAGCATTGGAATGGGCCTTTCTGAGTATTGCTCAAAAGTCCAATCAATCAAATCCATAAAAGAGTTGTACACTTCTTTCCCAAATTTTTTTACGATGTTCTTAGTCTCCAATTTTTTGATCCTCCAAATAATTTCTAAAATTGTCATTAGCAATATCCACCATCATTTGAACATCCCTCAAATTGGAATGATGATAGTCCGTTGTAACTGGAATTGGTTGCCACAAAAAATATTCTTCACTAGGGATTTCATCCCAATCATTAAAATAAAATGCCACGGGGGAAACTGTCATGATTCTCGACGAAAAATACCCGACTGAATCATCAATCTCTTCATCTTCCTCTAAGCTAAAATCGAACATTAGTAGACCATCAACTGCTTGATTGGCAAACAATCCCATATCAATTTTCAATGATTCAAAATCTTCTTTTTTGAATTCAACTTCGCAAAAGTCTCGAAATTGGGACTGACACAACCAAGAATTGTGATAGGACTTCAAAAGGTTTTTTTCGGTGATGTTCAATTTGCCGTTCTTGCACGCTAAGCTGAACGTCAAATGTTCCAAGATTGGTTTCATCAGTTTATTAGGGTGAGTCATCGTTTGTTGCTCCTGCGCTTTGTCGTTAGTTTTTCGTCTGGTTTCTTTTCTTCTTAGAACTCTTAGAACAATATCCAATAATTAAATTAAATATTATCCTTCGTGTTCTAAGAGAGTTTAAAACGATTTGATTGTCTTTTGCAATGCTTTTTTTTCTTTTTCTTTTTTGATACAATTTCATTTCCCCTCGGCTGAGATGATCGACTCCTGCATGAGCTTCAGATGGGCAAGCTTCAAATTCCTTAACAAATCTCAGCCCCTTTGCTGTTGAGGAATAGCCCATCACTTCGTTTGACGACAAAATAAGAGTAAAACTCAATGTCTCAATCTCTATGGTTGCTTTGAATGAAATCTACTTAACTGAAAACCCTAATTTGTCTTTTAGGGAAGAACTTTTAGATCTTTTGGGACAACACATAGAAAAACTTGAAAGTAAAGCTAATGCTTCCATAGAAGAACGTCACAAGCTTTTCAGGGAGTCTTTGAAAAAAGAATAGTATAGGACTGCTAGACAAAAAAAAGCCCCTAGAACTAATCTCAGGGGCTATAAAGAGGAATTAAAGTATTTGTCTATTGTTTCAATTTTATTCCGATGCTTTTTTGTTTCTCTTCAATCCCAAATAAGATTAAATCTCTAATCAACTGGGATCTATTTACTTTTGATGAAGGAGAGATTCTTTTGTACAACGATTCCACCTCATTCGTGTAAGCTTCCACCTCACTCCATTGTTCCTCACTGAAATTTAGCAAGATACTTTTTTTATCACTCATCTCCACACTCCCTTTTCTTTTCTATTCGATAAAATAACATTGCAAGCTTCTAGTCTTTTTGTTTCTTCCTCAGTGTTCAACCAAGTACACATACTTAAAGCTTTCTGCATATTTTTTATGGCCCATCTTGGTTGGTTTTTTCCTACGATTTTTAACGCTTCCTGTTTATTCATCATTTTGTAGTTCCTCCTCTAAGTCTTCTAAGAATTTATCCATGTCTGGAAGATTAGATATTTCCTTTGACACACTTGATACTGACCAGTCCATAATAAATGGTCTTATCATTTGTCCTCTTTTCCACATTTGATCTCTCGTCCCAGTCCCTTTGATTTTCCCTTTGACAATCAAGTGGTATTTTTTCCAATTAGTCATCTTTTATTGCTCCCGTATTAAATATTTTTTTAAGTAACAAAAACCCTCATAAGAGATATCATCTTTAACGGTCATCCTTAAAAGTTCCTCCGTTAATTCCTTTGAGGTTAAGTCTTTACGGTCTCCATAAATTGCCTCAAATGTCACTTGTAATTGTGCCAATTTGAGAGCTTCATCTGCCCAAATATTTCCTTCCATCTTTTATTACTCCTGCTATAAGTTTGTATCTGCCTACTCTTTAGAATAGACAGATAAAAACTCCCCCTAATTAAAGAGGGAGAGTGTCTAGATAATGAAGCTTTATTTGAAAGAATTTTCTCCGACTAGTTGGTCTATAAAGTTTTGCTCAACTGCCCGACCAATAGCCTTACCCCCTAAATATTTATTAATGTGTCTAGTCGTTGTTTGACTGTACCATGCGTTAGTCCTGAAAGCTCCGCTATCGTCCCAACCTGCTACTGGTGTCTGATAGCTAAAGAGTATTGAGACCCCATTAATATTTAATTCGGTCATGTTTGATGCTAAAGGTTTAATGTTCATTCTGTTACTCGTCTGTTTGTTTAAGGTGGAACCAATATATAACTATATACATATATATGTCAACTAATATTTAAAATTATTTTATAGCGTTATTAACTGGGGAGTATCTGGGAGGAACTTGAGGAAATATTCTTAGGGGGTTAATAGAGGTGCTAATGGCTCCCATTGCTCCACACTCATTGTCAATCTATGGATTCACTGAGTAGGTTAGTGAGCACTCACTGGGGCGATAGAGTCTATAGAAATACTAAGGCGGGGTCATTTGATGGATGGGGGGACACCTAGCATACTTAGTAATATTAGTAGGTGCTACCCAGATACAAGAAAGAGTAATTTTAGAAAAATAGGTCTAATGGGAATAACTCCGTTCCCTAAACAATTCTTTTATTTCATTAATAATCAATCTGTTATTCCTTCTAAGAATAAAAAGGGTTGATATTGAAAAAGGACAGTGTAGTTAAGGGGAAGTGAGTACTCACTAACTTAATCTTTTTATAAATTTAGTGTACTTTTATTTGAATGTATGATAAAAGTCAGGGCATCTAAAGGTCTGCCCACAATAACTATGGAAAACTTACCTAAGAAAAAAAGGGGTAGACCCAAAAAATCTGAGTTGTCTTTAAATAAAGCAGGAAATCGAGGTCAAATAGGAAGACCTAAAGGCGATACTGCGATTATTAATGAATACAAGTCCAGAATGTTATCTTCCCCTAAGTCCAGAAAAGTATTGGACTCCATTATGGATGCTGCTTTAGACAACGAGCATAAGAATCAAGCAGCAGCATGGAAACTGTTAATGGACAGAATGCTGCCGATTAGTTATTTTGAGAAAGACAAGACAACTGGAGGCAGGAGTAACATTTCAATTACTATCTCTGGGTTAGGAGTCAATGAGACTTCTAACGTAGAAGACTCTTTAAATTTAGAAGAAAGTGTAATTGAAGGGACTTACACGAATAATGTTTAAATACTTTGAGCTAGATGAGTTTACTTGTTCTGAAACAGGTAAAAATGAGATGCAGGAAGGATTTATTCATTTATTAGACTCTTTAAGAGAAAGTTGTGATTTCCCTTTTAAGATTACGTCAGGCTATAGAGACAGAACGCACTCTGCTGAGATTAATAAAACTACAGTAGGTCAGCATACATTAGGATGTGCAGCAGATATTTACATTGATAATGGTGTGAGAAGATACGAGATTGTCCAGCAAGCAATGTTATTAGGTTTTAAAGGGATCGGTATCGCTAAAACCTTTGTTCATGTCGATACTAGGGCATCAAACCATAAAGTTATTTGGACGTATTAATAAAATATGTCTCAATCTGAAGAAATTAAAAAACATTTAAAAAGATCAGTATCTCAAACAGAACTCTTAGAACGACAAAGAAAAGTAATTAAAGAACAAACAGCATTAATTAATAAATTATTATCTTAGTAAATAAAAGTTGTTTGGACTTATTCGTAAAATGTGGAAACTTTGGTGTCTTTCTTTAGGAGAAAAAGCAAGCGATAACTCTAAAGAAGCAGACATCGTAGCATTGTTTAGGACAGTTATTGTTTTACTTAATGCAGTAACTTGTTTATTTATTATTAGCGGTATTATTAGGCATTGGGGATAATGAAAAAAGATAAACCTAAAGATAAGCGTAAACTTAATCATATAAATTGGAAGATTAAACTTTGGGCTAGTAGTAGTAATTAAACTGATTAATTTAAAAGCAATATAAATATGGCTGAAAGTGCATTAGACATTAAGCTGTTACCGTGGCAACAAGAGGTTTGGAATGATCCTGTACGCTTTAAAATTGTTGCAGCAGGAAGACGTACAGGTAAATCACGTTTAGCAGCATGGCTTTTAATTGTTAACGCTTTACAGAAAGATCGCTCTATTGTTTTTTATGTCGCTCCAACTCAGGGGCAAGCTAGAGACATTATGTGGGATACGCTAATGGATTTAGGGCATCCCGTTATTTCTTCTAGTCATATAAACAATTTACAAATTAAATTAATTAATGGTTCTACAATTTCATTAAAGGGTGGCGACAGGCCAGAAACTATGCGGGGTGTCTCGCTAAAGTTTTTAGTCTTAGATGAGTATGCAGACATTAAATCTGAAGTCTGGGAACAGATCCTTAGACCAGCACTTGCTGACCAAAAAGGTCAGGCATTATTTATCGGGACACCTATGGGTAGAAATCATTTTTATGAATTATATAAATATGGTGAATTTGAAGAAGACCCTTCCTATAAGTCTTGGCACTTTACAAGTTATGACAATCCTCTTTTAGACAAAGAGGAAATTAATTCAGCAAAGAAATCTATGTCAAGTTATGCGTTTCGACAGGAATTTATGGCTTCCTTTGAAGCAAGAGGCTCTGAAGTATTTAAAGAAGATTGGGTTAAATTTAGTGAAGAAAAACCAGAGAACTTTGATTGTTATGTTGCAGTAGATATTTCTGGTTTTCAAGATTTAATTAAAAAGAAAACAAAAAATAAACGCTTGGACAATACATCAATATGTGTTGTTTTTGTTAATGAGGATGGTTGGTACGTAGAAAATATAGTGTATGGTAGATGGACAGTTGAAGAAACAGCACAAAAGATTTTTCAAGTCGTAAAGGATTATAAACCTTTATGTGTCGGTATTGAGAGGTGTATTTCGTATCAAGCTGTTATGCCTCCTCTATTAGACATGATGAGAAGAAACAATTTCTTTTTTCATATTGAAGAACTTTTACACAACAACGTCAAAAAAATTGATAGAGTTATTTGGGCTTTACAGGGTAGGTTTGAAAACGGCATTATTACGTTAAATAAAGGGGCATGGAATAGTCGCTTTTTAGATGAGTTATTTCAGTTTCCTGATATATTAACGCATGATGATTTAGTGGATTCTTTAGCGTACATAGATCAATTAGCAAAAGTAACTTATAGCGGTAATTATGAAGAATTATCAGACTTTGAAATAATTGATTCTGTCGCGGGGTATTAAAATATGGCTTATGGTGATGATAATAAACCTTCAATGATGCAAGAGTCATTGGAGAGTTGGGTAATATATAAGTGTGACCAGTGGAGAGATCACTTTGAATCGAATTACTCAGAAAAGTTTGATGAGTATTATCGGTTATGGCGAGGCATCTGGGCAAAAGAAGATGTTACTAGAGATTCAGAGAGATCTAAAATTATTTCTCCTGCATTGCAACAGGCAGTTGAAAGCTCTGTTGCTGAAATAGAAGAAGCTACTTTCGGAAGAGGAAAGTTTTTTGACATTAGAGATGACGCTGGTGATCCCGAAAATAGAGACATTGTTTTTTTAAGGGAACAATTACATAAAGACTTTCAAAAAAGTAAAGTTAGAAAGTCAGTAGCAGAGTGTTTAATTAACTCTGCTGTATTTGGTACAGGAATTGGAGAAGTTGTTTTAGAGGAAGAAAAAGAAATGACTCCTGCTACTCAGCCCATTATGGGAGGTGAGTTAACCGCAGTAGGAGTTAATGTTAGGGATAGAATCACCTGTAAGTTACGCCCTGTCATGCCTCAAAATTTCCTCATTGATCCTGTTGCTACTTCAATTGAGGAAGCCTCTGGTGTAGCAATTGATGAGTTTGTCTCCCTACATACAGTAGAGCAACTACAAGAATCAGGTGTCTATCGTAAAGTAAATGTTGCATCTGCTTCTTCTGATTATGACATCGAGCCAGATCAAGATTTAACTATTTACCCAGATGATAAAGTCCGTCTGACAAAATACTATGGTTTAGTCCCTCGTTATTTACTTTTAGATGCTCAAGCACAACTAGAGTTTCTTGAGGAGCAAGAAGAATTAGGGGAAGAAGGTTTAGCAGAGTTAGAACAACGTGAACAAGAAGAAGGTTTAGAAAACGAAGAAGGAACGGAAGAAGAAAGCTATTACGTAGAAGCAGTTGTTGTTATTGCAAACAATGGTACGTTATTAAAAGTTGAAATAAACCCATACATGATGGGAGATAGACCTGTTGTAGCTTTCCCGTGGGATGTTGTTCCTTCTCGTTTTTGGGGCAGAGGGGTTTGTGAAAAAGGATACAACAGTCAAAAAGCATTAGACGCAGAAATTAGAGCACGTATTGATGCTTTAGCTTTAACAGTACACCCTATGTTAGCAATGGACGCTACCCGAATACCTAGAGGGTCTAGGCCGGAAGTAAAAGCAGGTAAAGTTATTTTAACTAATGGTAATCCTGCTGAAGTCTTACAGCCTTTTAACTTTGGACAAGTAAATCAAATTACTTTTGCACAGGCTGATGCTTTGCAAAAGATGGTACAGACTGCTACAGGGGCTATTGATTCTGCTGGTTTTGCTGGCTCAGTCAATAAAGACTCTACAGCAGCAGGGATTAGTATGTCTTTAGGTGCGATTATTAAACGCCACAAAAGAACGCTAATCAATTTCCAAGAATCTTTCTTAATTCCTTTTGTTACTAAAGCAGCCCATCGCTACATGCAGTTTGATCCTGAGAACTATCCTGTAGCAGACTATCGGTTTGATGCGGTATCTACGTTAGGGCTAATGGCAAGAGAGTACGAAGTAACTCAATTAGTCCAGTTGTTACAAACTATGCAAGCAGATTCACCTATCTATGGTCAGTTAGTAGAAGCTATTATTGATAATATGAATCTCAGTAATCGGGAAGAATTGTTGAGTCGTATACAGCAAGCTTCTCAAAGTTCTCCAGAAGAACAACAAGCGGCTGCACTTTCACAACAATCTCAGATTGCTTTCCAAGAAGCTCAAACTTCTGCTCTTTCTGGACAAGCAGCAGAATCTCAAGCTAGAGCTAGGAAGATAGTTACAGAGACAGAATTAATGCCTGAAGAATTACAAATTGATCGTTTAAAAGCAGTCACTACTAATTTAAGAGCAGGTACTGAGGACGATAAAGAGTTTGAAAGAAGGCTTAAAGTAGCTAATTTATTAATTAAAGAAGGTTCTCAAACATCTTCTCCTCCTAATGGTATTGTTTCGCAACAATTTACAGAACAGCCAGAACAGCCAGAACAATCTCTTCCAGATAATATAATGGAGTTTGCTCCCGATGGTCAGCCACAGAGAACTTAATGATATTGTTGCTCAAATTAACAAACATTTTGATTTAATTTTTAGTAAACTAGAAGCATTAGAAAATGAAGTCAAACAACAAAAAACAAGATCCAAGACTAAAAAAACTAGGTCTAAACTCCTACAATCAAACGAAGAGGACTCCTAACCATGCTACAAAGTCACACGTTGTTGTCGCAAAGGAGGGTGATAAAATCAAGACAATCCGCTTTGGTCAACAGGGGGCGAAGACGGCAGGGTCTTATAAGAAGGGAGAAAGCAAAGCCACTACTGCTAAACGAAAAAGTTTTAAATCCCGACACGCTAAAAATATAGCTAGAGGGAAGATGTCAGCAGCTTGGTGGGCAAATCGTGAAAAATGGTAGTATTTAAAATTAACTTTAATGAAATGGAGGAAAGTAATAACTAAATGGTATTTGACATTATTTGTTTTATTGGATTATTAGGAGTAGTAGGACTAGCGTTTTTACCGGAAGAATTGAGCAGACAACAGAAGTTCAGATCAAATCCATTTAATTTTTATTTTCATAATTATTTTTAGATAGGAGAAGATAAATGCCAAAAGGTAAAGGAACTTATGGTTCAACCAGAGGAAGACCGCCAATGAAAGGTACAAAGAAAAAGAATAAAAAGAAAAAAATGATTAATCGGACTTACTAATGGCTACAACAAAGTTAACTGCTAGACAAAAAACTACGTTAGAAAAACATTCTAAACATCATTCTGCTAAACACATGGCGATGATGAGAAAAGAAATGAAAGCAGGTCTAACTTTTACACAGGCGCATAAGAAAGCTCAAAAGAAAGTAGGGACATAATGACTAGAACAAAAACCCCAGTTAAAAAGAAAAGTAAATCTAGGGTTAATGAAGCTGGTAATTATACAAAACCTACTATGCGTAAAAACTTGTTTAATAAAATTAAAGCAGGTTCTAAAGGAGGGAGTGCTGGTCAATGGTCTGGGCGTAAAGCACAAATGTTAGCAAAAGAATACAAAGCTAAAGGTGGAGGTTACAGGAGTTAATGACTCTTAAAAAATCTCAAAAAAGTCTTAAAAACTGGACTTCCCAAAATTGGAAGACTAAAAGCGGAAAACCTAGCACTCAGGGTAAGTCTGCTACTGGAGAGAGATACCTTCCTGCTGCTGCGATTAAGTCTTTGTCGGATAAAGAGTACGCTGCTACTACAAGAAAAAAACGTGCTGATACTAAAAAAGGTAAAAAGACTAGCAAGCAACCTAAGAAGATTGCAAAGAAAACGAGATCTTACAGAAAATAAAAGCTTTACAGGGTATTTTCTTTTTGGTAGGCTCGGCTAAATCTAACTTATCTGTCCTTTGTAGGAAAAACGGATATGGAACAAGTAGAAGAAGACAAGAAATTTGAAGAATACGTGTTTGAAATGCGTAACTTATTTAGATCTGAAGGGTGGAAGTATTTTATAAATGATGTAGAAACATCTATAAAAAATATAAACTCTTTAGAAACAACTAAAGATTCAGAAGATTTATTTTTTAAGAAAGGGCAACTCTTAGTAATGAATAACTGCCTTAATCTTGAAACTCAACTTGAAACTTTAGTAACGCAAAGAAACTCTGAACCCTCAGAAGAGGTATAAATGAGAATGTTGTTTGACTTCAGGTGTTCTGAAGGTCATGTAACAGAACATTTTACTACTAAGGATACTTCAGAAGTTTCCTGTCTTATTTGTGGTAAAGCTGCAAATAGGATTATATCTCCTGTTAGGAGTGTTTTAGACCCAATAAGCGGTGATTTTTTAGGTGCTACACGTAAATGGGCAAAGCACAGAGAGCAGCAGATTAAAAAAGAACGTAAGGAAGAGTACCAATAACTTCCTTATTTATTCCACAATACTCTTTAGAAGTACGGAATCCTATAAATTATGGCTAGATTCATAGACGATAATATTGCAGAGCGTCCTGAACAAGAGGAACTAACTTTAAATTCTCCAGAAGAAAACACTGAACCTGTAGATATAGCGCAGCAAATTCAGCAAGATAGTGAAGAACAGCCCACTGAGCTAGGACTTCCTGATAAATACCAAGATAAATCGGTACAGGATTTAGTTCAGATGCACCAAGAAGCTGAAAAGCTTTTAGGTAGACAAAGTTCTGAAGTAGGAGAATTAAGAAAAGTAGTTGATACTTATATTCAGACACAACTCTCAGAACAACAGAAAGCACCAGAAACCACTCCTGTTGAAGAAGAGATTGATTATTTTTCTGATCCAGAGAAAGCAGTAAATAAAGCTATTGAGAATCATCCTAAGATTCGAGAAGCAGAGGAATTAAGCCAACAGTACAAAAAAACAAATGCTTTGGCTACATTATCTCAAAAACATCCTGATATGGAGAATATCCTAAAGGATGATGGCTTTGCGAAATGGATTAAAGATTCTAGTATTCGTACTAAGCTTTATGTACAAGCAGACAAGCAGTTTGATTATGAAGCTGCTGATGAGCTTTTCTCGCTTTGGAAAGATAGGAAACAAGTAGTTGCTCAGACTGTTCAGAATGAAAAGAACACTAGGAAGCAAGCATTAAAGACTGCTTCTACTGGTTCAGTTTCTGGAAGTTCAGAGAAACCTACGAGAAAAATCTATCGAAGACAGGATATTATTGATCTAATGAAAAATGATCCTGACCGATATATGGCTTTATCAGATGAAATCTTAACGGCATATGCGGAAAAAAGGGTCAAGTAACCAGTTATAGGAGAAATTAACTAATGGCTACTTCAACTTATCCTGCTACTGGCGGGTTCGTCGGTAATACAGATGCTGCTACTTTTATCCCTGAAATTTGGAGTGATGAAGTTGTAGCTGCATATCAAGCTAATCTTGTTCTTGCAAATCTTGTTAAAAAGATTTCAATGCAGGGCAAGAAAGGTGACACTCTTCATATACCAAAACCTGTTCGTGGTTCAGCTAATGCTAAAGCTGAGAACACAGCAGTTACAGTACAAAATGCTACTGAAGGTGAAGTACAAGTTTCAGTAAATAAGCACTTTGAATACTCTCGTATTATTGAAGACATTACTGAAGCTCAAGCTTTGTCTTCCCTCCGTCAATTCTACACTGGTGATGCTGGCTATGCTTTGGCAAAACAAGTAGACACTGATATTTTTGCTTTAGGCAAAGACTTAGGTGACAGCGATGGAGCAGACTACGTACACTCCGCTTCTTTTTACATTGACGCTTCCAGTGGTTTGTCTGCTTATGCAGTAGATACTGTAGCGGCTGCTGATGTATTCACAGATGCAGGGTTTCGTGCTTTGATTCAAAAGATGGATGATGCTGATGTCCCTATGGACAACAGAGCGTTTGTCGTTCCTCCCTCATTACGTAATGCTATCATGGGCATTGATCGTTACGTATCTTCCGACTTTGTAGATAACAGAGGTGTTGATAGCGGTAAAATCGGTAATCTTTATGGTATCGATATTTACGTATCTACTAATGTACCGATTATCGAAACTGCGTCTGCTAACAGTGCTGGCGGTGACGTTAAAGGTGCAATGTTAATCCACAAAGATACTTTTGTTCTTGCAGAGCAACAGGGCATACGCTCTCAAACTCAGTACAAGCAAGAGTGGCTTGGAACTTTGTATACTGCGGATATGTTGTATGGCGTTAAAGTCTTACGAACAGACGCAGGTTTTGTTTTGGCTGTTAACGGCTAAGACTTTCTCTTTATAGAGATTAAGTGTGGAGAGAATTTTTATGGTTCTCTCTGCACTACTCTATAAATAATAATCTGATAGTTTTAGGATGTTTTAATGCCTACTCAAATTATTACTAAAAACTCTAGTACAGGTTCCTCCGTACCTTCTGCCTCTGATCTAGTTCAGGGAGAACTTGCAGTTAATGTTACTGACAAGAGATTATTTACAGAAAATTCTAGTGGAGCAGTTGTAGAGTTAGCGACTAATCCTTCTACCTTAACAATAGGTTCTGTTTCCGTAACCGCTATTCTTGATGAAGATAATTTTGCTAGTAATTCAGCAACATCATTAGCTACCCAACAATCTATAAAAGCTTATGTAGACAGCACTGGTTCTGGAACAATGACTAGCTGGATACTAGAAGATGGAGATGGTACTGAAGTATCAGTTTCAAATGCTAAAGAAGTTAAGTTTGTTGAAGGTGGCGGTTTAGACATTAATTGGACTGATACTGATAATGGCACAGACGGAGATCCCTACGATTTAACTTTTACTGTCAATGCTGCTCAAACTGGAATTACAAGTCTTCTTGCTACGGATATAAAAATCGGTGAAGACGATCAAACTAAGATTGACTTTGAAACAGCAGACACAATTAATTTTTATGCAGGAAATACAAAACAACTTTCTTTGACTGATGGTGCTTTAAACATTATGGCACAGGGGGATCTAAGGTTAGAAGATTCCAGTGGCGGTGAATACGTCGCTCTGCAAGCCCCATCAAGTTTAAGCTCGTCATATACCTTAACGCTGCCAGCAGATGATGGGGCGAGTTCTCAAATTCTTAGCACTGACGGCTCTGGGGTCTTATCGTGGGCTAGTGTGTCCACCGCAGGATTAACAGACGGTTCTGTCACTACAGCAAAACTAGCTGATGACGCAGTTACTTCTGCAAAACTCGCTCATGCTTTAGACATTACTACTTCTGTATCTGTTGGAGGAAGTTCTGACGGTGTAGCAATTAGTCAAGGCGCAATAGCTCTAAAGAATGGTGGCGCTCAGTCCCGTATAGATTTTTATTGTGAAAGCAGTAATGCTCACTATACAAGAGTACAAGCGGCTGCTCATAGTGCCTACTCAGGAAATATAACCCTAACTTTGCCAGCTTCAACGGGTACGTCTGGACAAGCAATGGTTACAGATGGATCAGGAAATCTTAGTTTTGCTACAGTAGAAGGAGCGTATAGTGCGTGGGCTATTAAAGCTGCAAGCGATCATCCTTATACCGCATCTCACAAAGATCAATTAATTATTAACAGTGCTTCTGCATTTACAGTGACACTACCAGCAGGATCATCAGGAAACACAGTCATTATATGTAATGCTGGGGCTGGGGCTGTAACAATAGGAAGAAACGGTAGTGAAAAAATAAATTCAGCAGCAGAAGACGGTTCATTACCACAGGGTAATTCAGTTCAACTTGTTTATGTCGATGGTACTATCGGCTGGTTTGAGATTTAGGAGAAGAGTATGGCAGTTTTAGGTGGTGGTGGTGGAGCAGGTGATACCTACACAGCTTCAACAGCAGTAGCAGACATTCCTGTAGAAAGCGGTAAAAGTTATGCTTTATCGTCAGATGGCAAACTTGTCCCCTCTGATTTAATAGTTACAAAAAGACAAGCACTAACTGTTCCTGCAAGCAATGTTTATGGTGGTTCGGGCTATGCCTATGCTTTTAACGTATATGGCGACATGGTTACTCCAGATGGAAAAGCAACTTTTCACTTTATTGGTGATAACGGTAACGGTAATTACGGCATATTTTATATTTCTTTAGATAGAGGACTCACCAGCAATGGCCCTGTAATGGATTCTACTACAGGAAATCCATTTGATAGAAGTATCGGATGGGGTGGTAGTACGGGTGCTAGGATGTATATGAGATTGCTTGGTGAAGATGATACTTATTACTATTATACTTTGTTCTGTGATTTTTATGAAGCTTCAACGTCTTCTACTAACTATAGTGTTGGTAGAGGTATTATGGTTAAAAAAGCTGACTATACCTTTAATACTACTGGAACAGATGATGTAGCAGGTGCTCAATCTCCTATATGGCGAACAAGAACTGCAACTAATGTAAGCAACTATCAACACGATCACGACTATTCAAGACAAAGTAAACAATTCTTTTTTACCTGTAGAAATAAAGATATTTTTGTTTGGACAGAAGGGCTTAATTCAGTGTCTGAATATGGATTCGTTTTAAATGCGGTAGACACTTATAGATCAAGTGATAGTACATATTGGGGTGGAACAAGCATGGGGCTTCCAAAAACCTCTGGTGTTGAACAGTCAAATAATACTCATAGAGATAACGTAACAGCACAACAACATCTGCCTTTATTTAAAGTAGATGATGCCAATGGTATATTTATAGCTCAGTATTATGCTGCCAGTGGAAGCAATAGTGGTCAGCATGTATTTTTAAAGTACACCATAGCTGCTGACCATACAATTACAACATCCTCTGAAGTCCTTATAGGAGGAACTGATCCTGCTCAAGGTCAAGCAGGAAACGGACATTGGATAGCAACTTCAAATCCTTTAATTTACTACTACCTT
>CENI01005695.1_pt1 | contig 30034 bp, 34 predicted proteins | sample 530161 | NCBI WGS metagenome assembly CENI01 (sample SAMEA2591107, study PRJEB7988) | marine metagenome | isolation source: saline water (ENVO:00002010), including | reverse complement strand
ATAAGCAGGGGTTATTCGGTCATACTTATTCTAAATTGTTAAAGAACTGTTTCTTGATTGTGCTAATACTGTAACACAGCTTATTCATTAAGTAAAGTCTTTTTGCCAACTTTTTTGCCGTTAATTTCAACTTTACGTTGTTTCTTTTCTTCTGGTACAATACGATCAACAAAGACTTTAAGCAGTCCATCAGTAAACTCAGCATCTCGTACAATCATATACTCGCCAAGAGTAAATGTCTTTTTGAACGAACGAGTTGCAATACCATGATGAATGTATTGAGCGTCTTCATTTTTCTTTCCACCTTTGATAGTCAGCTGATCATCTTCAACTGTAACTTCAATGTCGTCTTGACTAAGGCCAGCCAATGCCATTTCAACAGCATAAGAATCATCGCTTAGTTTACACACATTGTGTGGTGGATAGTTGTCGTGTGAGTGTTCGAGCGTCTTTTCGATACGATCAAACATTGAGTCAAACCCAAAGAACCTTGGGTCGTTAAGTATGTTAGCAGTCCAGCTAGCAGTCATTTTTTGCCTCCTATTGTTAAGCAAGGGTTATTTGTTATAAGAAGACCTCACCATGAGCGTCTTCAAAATTATTTATAATAAACTAGTAAAGTTTTACTGCCCAAACATCGCCTAATGCAACTGGTCGACCACCTTTTTTATGACCAACTGATCTAGCTTTTGCTTGAGTTGAATATGTTGCAACGTTTCCGTTACCGTCTTTAAGTAACTTTACACCACTTGGTGCACTCGGTGTTTCTGTCAAAAGTGTTGGCTCAGGTGCTGATTCTACTACAGGTTCAGGATCACCTACTACTTCTCTTAGTTCTGAAACTAAAGCTGCTTTTGTTTTTCTACGATCAAGTTCGATGCCATGTTCGCGACCAATTTCTTCCAGTTCTATTTTTGTTAATCCGTCAAACATATTTTCTCCAAGTTATGTTTATATAAATAAAGGTTGCAGGAGTGGGAGTCGAACCCACCTCTTTTACTATTTATTCAATTTATCCTAGGCCCAAGTTGAATTAATTTGTAGTCGTAAACGAGCACTCCGGCGCTCCCTCCTGCGAAATTATTTTCTTATATTGCCAATAGAATATTTCGATTCAAGATTCCATTTGCTTTTTTCTCGGTGTGATAAAATCTTAATTTGTTTTAGTGAGGCAAACCTTTTATCCATTTTAGAATGGTCTACAATATCTAGCAGTCCCCAATCAGATAATAGTTCGGTAATAGTGTTTCTACGTTGTACGTCATTCTCAGTTAAATTAGCAGGTTTACCATCCAATAAAAAGAGTTCTTTGAAGTGTACAATGAAGTATCTACCCTGCTTATGAAGTATATGGCAGGATTGAAAGAGAGTGTTTTGATTCTTCTTTGAAGAGACACCGATGCGAGTCAATGTTTCTTTGATCTTCAAAAAATCATCAGGTTCTTGTAGTGTTATCTCTACCATGTCAGTAGGATTCCACTTTACGAGTTCGTCAGTTATAAATTCCATAATCTTACATTCATTAAAAATTTATTTATAAGATTAGGAATCTTCGCAATCTTCGTCAGCAGTCCATTTAGATATATCGCCTCTTTCTACATCAGCAATTACTTCACTTACTACTTCGTCGCATGCTTTCATTGCCCTTTGATATCCACTTTTACGCCCAAAGTATTCACCAATAAAATACCACGCAACACACGCTAACATTCCAAATATTTTATCATCCATCTATATACCTCTTTGTATAGTGACCAAAGTAATTCGTTACTACGTTACACATTACCGCAAGATAAATCGCGAATGATATATCGACAAATGTGCTCATAACAGAAGCAACTAATAAGTAAGTAATAATTCTTTTTTCAGTATTATGTTTCATCTTTATAACAACTATATTTTACGGGGCCAAACTTGCGAAGAAGAGTTGCTGCAATTGACTTTACGTCTTCTCCATACGATGATTCCATATCAGAACCTCCACCTCCAAATATATCCCATTTTTTACATAGTTGGTCATATTCGTAATCACTAATAACTGGTGTACCTTTACAGTAATAAAGATACTGGTGTGCTTCAATCAATTTAGTTTTATCTATTGTGTTCACTGGCCTCCTTCATCAAACAGTCTTCTCATTTCCTTTAATTGTTTTTTATCAAATAGGTCATATACCTGTTCAGCTTTTTCACGAGAGTAATCAAAGGCTTTCTGAATTAGTTTAATATCGCTTGAAGCTTCCTCTTGTTTAGACCACTTAGCAAATCTTTTTCTAGGTCTAAGTGCAAACCTATAAAAATCAAACTGCATGTGGTGTGGTAAATCAGGCAGTCTGTTCATTTCGTTACTAAAAAGAATAGCGTCTTTATGATAAGAGAGGCTACGATTAATAATAAAAGGTAGGTAGTTATCTTTTTCTGCTGGGTCAGCTTCTCTTCCTCTTGTATGACTAAATCTATCTTCACCTTTTGCTCCTTGATTAATAGAATTTAAATAATCAAACGGGCTCATAGTTCAAACCATTCACGTGTTTGCACCGGAAAATAATCCCATGCCTTTTCAAACCAATAGTGTACAAACGTCATCATTACTGATAAGAATATTCCAAACATTGTTACATGCCAATCACCAAACCAAAGTCTAGCCGCAAGTGTACATAACAGGATTGATAGAACTCTCCAAGCAATTACTTTTTTAGCCATTATGATACACCCATTAGTTCTGTCAAACACGCAGCTAGATTCAATTGTTTATCAGCAACAAAGGCTGCTTTAAATTGATAGTCTCCAAGTATGATAACTGCTTGTGGTATTGCACTTGTGTCCAAATATTTGTAAACATTGTCGTAGATGTATCGAAAGACAACAGACGAATCTATGTCTTCATTTTCTGCAACCCATTTACGCATCTCTTTAAAGTTTTTCTCTTTGATGTAACTAGATACAACATTGATTCTAGCATCTTTACCAGAAACCAAAACATCTGAATTAAGTTCACCAGTCTTAGAGTGTTTTTGACATTCCATTAATACACGTCGCCAATCGGGAGCAAATGACATAATCAATTCAACAAGAACCTGCTCACGATAGTCAACTTCGTTTTCTTTCAGAATACCCTTAAGTCTATTGAGAAAGACTGCACAGAGTTTTGGAAGATCACCTTTTATTGGATGGAAGTCAATAACAGAGCATCTTGAATGAAGTGGCTCAATGATTCTATTCTTAAAGTTACAAGTAAGAATGAATCTACAACTAGCACTGAACTCTTCGATAAAAGCTCGAAGTGCCGGCTGGGTTGATTGTGCATTCAAGTAATCTGCTTCATCTAGTATTACTACTTTATGTTTTCCACTATGTAACGATACAGAAGACGCAAACTGCTTTATCTTAGAGCGTAACGTATCAATGCCACTTTCTTCTGAAGCGTTAATGAGTAGAACATCAAGATCGAGCTCATTACAGAGAGCTCGAGCCACAGTGGTTTTCCCAAGTCCAGACGAACCACTTAAAATCATGTTTGGAACTTCACCAGTATCCACAATGGATTTGAAAATTTTCTTCAAAGGTGTAGGTAGAACACAATCTTCGATTGTAGAAGGCCGATATCTTTCGACCCATAAGTAATTTTTAGTATCATTCATAACAAAAATATATCACCATATAGTAAAAAAGTCAATAAAGTTTGAGCAGTTTAAACTCTTGCTCAGGAAATGTCTTATGCCTCGATGTCGGCAATGTCGATGATTTCAGTATCAGCAGAATCAAGCGTTTCTGTTGTTACTTCATCTTGTGGAGGTTGACCTGCGTCATCATTGGGCTTGTGATACTCAATGAAGTTCGTTAGGCGTTCACGAAGTCGGCCGACATCAGCCAACTCTTCACCCTCAAACGCACCACGCTTTGCAACAGTATCAATAATAGCTACTGCTACTGCGAAGTCGCCGAGGTTGATTTCAGGCGCTGGGCCTTTATCATCAGTTGCAGCTGCAGCTGCATCATAAGTGTTTTCTTCACTCATAGTTTAGTCCTCATAGGTTGATGTTTTTTCTAGCGCTATCCAATACTCAACTACTGGATTCCGATTGTTAGACTTCCAACTTGAAATCAATTTGTTTGATACCTGTACGGTATAATCATCTTGAATTAATTTCAGATTAGAAATCAAAAACTGATACTCGTAAGTGCCACTTGGAACCTTTGTAGGTTTTACAGTTTTGCTCCAAGTATTGGCTGACGTATTATTAGGATCACATACTTCAATAACAGTTTCATCATCTGCTTTCTTAATAGACATGACAGGATGTCCAAGTGCGGATGCTGCTCGTTTGATTTGTGCAATCTCACTTTCAGTCAATACGATTTCCAGATCAGCTTCTGGCATATTAATCGTCTTTGCCGGCTGAGTAAGAATCTCAGCATTGGCAAATCGATATACAACTTTATCATTGGCACCTTTAATCAATACTGCATTATCAGTAAACTCTACCTCAGCACCGTCAATAAGACTGAACGCTGATAAGAATTCATTTAGGTCGTAGATGCCAAAGTCCTTATCAAAGGTCTCGCTAATATCAGCAGAAACCATAATGTTTCGAGCTTCACTAATCGTCTTTAGATTAGAACCAGCAGAAACGACAAGGTTTGGTTGGATGTTTGCGAAGTTCTTAAGAACCTCGATTGTTGCTTCACTTATTTTCATAGTCTATACTCCTATTTATAAAAATTACCTGCCCTTTCGAGCAGGATTTTTTGATGAGGTTAGGTTAGGTTATGCCTTTCAGCAAATTGTTTAGTCTTGGATTGCATTCATTGTGTGTTCCAAATCTTCATTGGTATCAAAGTTAAGGGCACTGTCGACAGTGCTCAGTGCACTGTCTGCGTCTTCATCAATCTTGCTGTAAAGATCAATGAAGGCGTCTCGTGTTTCTTCGTCAAACCGTGAGATACAAAGTTCGATTGATTTCATCCGATCATCAAAGATGGCGTATGTTTTAGTAATGTGGCACAACCGACGCGTTGAGATGACATCATCCACACCATCAGCTTCGAAGGTTTTGCGAATCACGTTCGACCACGCAATCAGCTTGTTGAGAAAGTTTTCATCCAGCTTGTCATACTTCATCATGTGTGCTTTGACAATCTTGCGTTCAACCGTAGGCTGAGGAAACGGCTGGTCAATCGAAGCAACGAACCGTTCAAGGAATGCATCATCGATAACTGTTGCTGCTGTGTACCGTCCGTCAGAAGAACCGCGACCCTTGGTATTTGCTGTAGCGATGATATTGAAGCCAGGTGCTGGTTTGATAACCTCGCCAGTCTTTTTCAGAAGAACAGGATTCCCCTCAAGAATACCTTGAAGACACATAATCTTATTTGTCGCACGGTCAATCTCGTCAATCAGAAGGATACAACCACGTTCCATGGCTTTGATAACAGGGCCCTTTTGGAAGACAGTCTCACCGTTAATCAAACGGAAACCACCAATCAAATCATCCTCATCCGTTTCGGGAGAAATCTGTGCTCGAACATATTCACGATTTGCTTTAGCACATGCTTGTTCCACCATCATAGTTTTACCGTTACCAGATGGGCCAGAGATGTAAACTGGAAAGAACATTTCAGATTTGATAATCTTCTCAATCGTGTTGAACTCGCCCCACTTGATATATTCGGGAAGTTTTTCTGGAACATAAATCTCATCATCAACAACCGACGCAACTGACCGCATCGATATTGGTGGTGTTTGTAAATTCATAACTGGCTCAGGTGGTGCTGTATTTTCCGAAGACGGAAACTTGTAATACCCACGCTTACCTGCTGGAACCATTGACTTGTAAACCACGTTTTTACCTTCACGTGCTGTCATACCGAGCTTCTCGGCTTCTTCATAAACATCCGAACGCTTTACTACGTTCGACCCGAAGACTGATTTTAGAACACTTGTGTTTTTTTCTAATACTTCACTTTTACTCATAACTTAACCTTTCTTAACCTTAACTACGTATATTATTTCATACCTCATACTGAATGTAAAGAATAAAATGCACTTTCTGCTAACTTTTTTATGCCACCATTTCCGCGAACTTTTCTAGTAAAACTCGTGTATTTCGTGAATCACTTCGATTCTTAGCGAAGGCTTTAGCCAACTTAGTTTGTGATGATCGTGATTCAGCCATACTTTTACCACTCTTATCAGTAATGTTTGGATCAAACTCGGTTTCTGCTTCGATATTAACATTTGTATTAAGATAGTAATACGAATCGTAGCCCTTGTGATTTTTCATCTCTAAGTGCTGGTTTTGCCGATAAGACTTCATCAATTTTCTACGCTCTTCGGAATCGTATGGCATGTATCTTGCAACTTCTTTTGAGTTTTGCGGGATGTAAAAACCAATCGTTGTCACATCTTTTATCTGCTTAATACCTTCTAATATTTGTTCGGTAGGTCTAACACGGTAGCCACCGTTTCCTATTTCGAGTGTGTAGCGACCGTATTTGAGTTTCACGTTACGGCTTGAATGTCGATTGCCATTGTTCAAATAAGCTGGATGACTCTCACCATCAGTTAGCGTAATTAACATTAGCTTCTGAATTTTGTGTTTTTCGCGGAACATATCAATTAAATGAACCGAAGCCAGCAACGTTGAATCGAGTGGAGTACCACCAAATCTTTCACACTCAGCACGGAACCACGGGTCTTCATAAGAATTTTTATCAAAGTATTCAGCAGTGAGCCACATGAACTTTCTAGCTTTAACTTTATCTTTCTTACTAAGCTTACTTGAAAGAGGATTAGTGATATTAACATTGTCGAGTGACACTTCATGCTTGAAACCGCATGAACTTTTGTCCCAGTATCCACTATCAGTAAAAGTGTAAACTTCGTATGGAATACCAACCTTTTCACAAAAGTCTGTTAGAAGAAGTGTTTGCTTCAAGACGCCAGAAATTATAGGGTGCATCGAACCAGAATAGTCAACAAGGAAAATCATTCCGTGAGACTTGGCATCAGCAAGATTGGTAACTGAAGAAAAAATATTGTCATCGTACTTATAAGAGTGAATACGATTTACGTCCAACTTACCGCTTCTTGAAATTTGTGCCCGTGAGTACTGATACGCTGATTTTTTACGTTCAAACTCACGAACTAATGTTCCAACCTTTTTCTTTGCTTCTTTGTTAAATTCAAGATACTTTTCACTAGCTGAAAATTCTGATAGTTCATAATCCCCATACCCATACCTGCGGCCCTCGGAAGGATAGTATTTGATTGGTCTTTCAAAAAGAATATCGACTGCATCACCAGTTGATAAAGCTTCACTATCGTCACCGCGAGAATGATGGTGATTGACTACTAGCTCATTACGTTCAGCTTCTAGCTGTTTGTATGTGACTAGACACTTGTTTAAAACTTTTTTACTAGGAAAGATTCCCGAAACCGTTTCGTTGTCAACTTGTGTTTCCTCTTTTAAAGTGTCATCAAAGCTACGCTGTGTTTCGGAAGTGAAGTCTTCATCCTCGCTGGAATCGTTGCCAGCTTGGTTGCCGTATTCAGAGCTGGGTTCTGATTCGTCATCACTACCTTCAGCTTCACTATTCTTTTCATCCAGCTCGTCATCTTCGCTGTCTTTGTCAGCTGAGTGGCTTTCACTACCATCATCTGCTGTATTAGACTCGTCTTCTGGCATATCACCCATATAAGGAGTTTCGTCTTCTTCAAAATCGATGTTATCTTCTAGCTCATTGTCTTGCTCGTTATTGTCTTGCTTTTCTTTTTTCTCATCTTCAAGACGATCTACAATCTTCTGATAAATTTTCATAACGTCATCAAAAGTCTCTGCAGCATAACACTCGTTGTAAATCTCAAGCTCTTCATCATTCAAAGGGACATTGACAATAGAACCAATCTTTGCGTGGAGGTTGAGTCGGTCGAGAAAGTTTAGATCAGAAATGCTGTCTTTATCGACACCGAAAAAGTTTTTCTCAAACAATTCTGTATAACCCTCTTTGAAGTAACGAGGAAGGCCAGGATAGGTTTTCTGAATCAGTCGCTCAATCCGAACATCTTCAACAATATTAATAACATCAAAGTGAGGCAACCCACGAACGGACTCCATAGCATCAAGCGGTGTGTACAGAGCGTGACCAACTTCGTGGCCCAGTAACAAATCGTAAACTGATTTTGATTTATCAGACCAATCTGGCAAACCAAGGACACGATTCTTAACATCAAAGAACGCGGTCTTGTAATTTCCGTGATTGACTGTGATATCCTCTCGAGCCAGAAGTTTTCCCAGAACCGAGCGGTGACTTTTTGAATCCTTTACTATCATAACAACCTTTCCTCAACTTTCTATAGCTATTATTTCATAGGCATAGCGGTATGTAAAGTGAAAAAATGCAAAAAGATTACTTTATTTTGCTGAAGTTATTGACCTTGTGGAACTCTATTTTTGCAGGGAATCTGCCGTCTAATATATCTTGTTTGTGAGAAATCACAAATGTATTTGTATTTTTATTAAGAGTTGCTAATATCTTAAAGAGATTATCTACACCGTCTGCGTCTAGTGACGAGTCGAAAGTTTCGTCCAGTATAAGAAGATTCGTATTAGCTGAATTTTTCATCTGTGCAATCTGTCGCCAACTAAACAATAGAGCCAAATCAATCCGTTGTTTTTCTCCCTCTGAAAAAGATGGATATGTAAATTCATCGCGATGTCTAGACTTAATAGTTTCGTCAAAGTTTTCGTCTAAGTGAAATGACACAAAGAAATCTAAAACTTGTAGATACTTATTAATCAGTCCATTCATTACAGGAAGGTACTCTTTAATAATTTTTGTTTTGATACCTGTATCTTTTAACAATTCAGAAAGTGCATCATAGTAAGCTTTTTGCGTAATGTACTCATTTTTTTCTTCTACTGCTTCAGTCTTCTTTGTATTAAGACCATTTAGCTCTTCTTCGCTTTTAGAAGTATCTTCCGACGGCTTATCGATTTTTGCTTGAAGTTTACCAATCAATGTATCTTTGGTAGTAATATCAGTATTCAAACGAATTAACTCTGAGCTCATATTTTTATGTTCATAGAACAAATCGTTAAGTTCTTCAAATTCAGTTTCGGTTTTTTCTAAAACAGTTTTAAGTTCACCAAGACCAGTTGTTACTTTGTCAATATCAGCTTGTGTGTTTCTAACAGCGTCCTCTTTTAATTCAAGACTGATATCTTGTCCGCAGGTTGGACACTCTTTGTTCTCTTCAAAGAATTTTTTGTGTGAAGATAGATTTGCAAGCTTTCCTTTTATTTGACCTTCTAAGCTTGTCAGTTCTTTTTTCTTTTGCCCTACCGTGTCTATCTTGACTTTCGATGGTGTATCAGCTTGAAGCTTTTGCTCTAGTTCTTTTTTCTTTTCTAGTAGACTGTTCTTCTGTTCTTCCAAAGCATCTCTGTCTTCTGTTAGCTCTTGTTTTTTTCCTTCGTCTATTGATCTTAGTTCACTAATATGCTGATTCTTAAGTTTGATCTTTTCATTCAGAATCTCTATTGAGTACTCTGTATCTTTTAGTTCAGACTTAAGAATATTATACTTGTCTTTTAGAATAGCGTTCATCTTAGTGAATACTTTAATATCTAGCAAGTCTTCAATTACGTTACGTCTGTTATACGGATTCAACTGCATAAAAGGAATAAAGTTAGATGAACCAAGGACTACTACTTGATGAAAAGATTTATGGTTCAACTTTAAGATATTCGATTCTAAGATTTTCTGATAGTCTCGTGCATGTGACTCTTGGTTTAGAATCTTGCCATTCTGGTAAATTTCAAACTTAGCTGGCTTGACTCCACGAATGACTTTGTACTCAACTGGGCCGATTGAAAACTCTACCGTAACTAATAGTTGCTTACCGTTAATAGAGTTTACTAGCTGACCTTTGTTAATTGACCTATGAGGTTTTCCAAACAGACCAAAAGATAAAGCATCTAGCATTGTTGATTTACCTGCACCATTAGAACCAACTACTAGAGTAGATGAATCCTTGTTTAAGTAAATAACGGTTTCTTGGTCGCCGGTTGAAAGAAAGTTTTTGTAAGTAAGTTTTTTAAACACTATCATAATTTTGTGCTTCTACATAAAGCTCTTGTAACATTTTTTTAAGTTTATCATTATCCAAATCAGTTTCAGTGGCGTCTACATAACTATTCAAAAGCGTAGTAGTGTCAACGGTCGAAACTTTACTGTCTTCGATTGCATCACCTGCATATTCTTCAAACGTCTCTAAAACTTTAACTTCGTATGGATTGAAATTATATACTTTCTCAAGGAATTTGTCAAACTCATAAAGGTTCTTTTTAGAGGTAACAATAATTTTAATATGCTTACCTTTGACCATCTCTTCGCGAAGTTTGATCGGATCATCATCCCATATAAACTTATGATAAAGAGTATAGGGATTACGAATCGGCTCCATCTCGCGAGTATTAGTATCAAAGACATGGAAGTACTTTGGATCACCAGCGTCAGACCAACTTAGTTCTAGCTGTGTTCCAAGGTATGTTACATTATCTTGCGTGCTTTTTGTATGATAGTGTCCAGAATAAACAGCATCAAATCGTTTGAACACTTTCTTATCCATACCGTGTGATACGATATTTGCGTTAGCCATATACTTAAATCCATCCAACTCAAAGTGGCCCATCACAACTTGTGACTTACTATTTTTTAGAAAGTCCATACATTTATCTTCATTTTCTGGGCTTATCCAAGGGACAAGTCCGACAGACATATATTGATTTTCGACCTTTAAATCGACACATTCTTCGTATATAGTTACACAATCGACATATTCATGTAGAAGTTCTTGCAGAGAGTTTAAGCTATTTGTGTTCTTATAGTAGATATCGTGATTGCCAGGAATAATATGCATGTGTATTCCTTTGTCACGAAGCACATCAAGAAAAACTCTTTTGTTTTGATTAAGTGCTTTGAAGTTTACAAATTTTCTATGATGAAAATAATCTCCAAGATGGAAGATTGTATCAATTTTATGTTCTTCTAGGTATGGAAAAAATACCTTGGCGTAAAATTCCTCTGCATTATTCAGAAAAACGTCACTGCCATTTTTGACACCACAATGAGTGTCATTCAAAATAGCTACTCGCATTATATATCCTTAATTATCAATAAAATCGTCAATGGGGCCAGACTTCTGCTTACGCGTATGCTTGACCTTCTTACCAAATTCTTTCAGCTTATTATCGCGATCACGAATCTGCTGTGTCTTATGTCTAATACGATCAATGACTGCACCCGAACCTTCATACTCACTAAAGTCCGCGAACGCACCGTCACCAGCATATTCTACATACAGCTCTTTAATATCTTGTTGTTTCTTCTCTTTAGCTATTCTTCGTAGAAAAGCGTAATATGATATTTGAGTGAAGTATGAAAATGCGTTTGGTAAACCAGTACGGGTTGCTTTGTTGATATCGTAATTCATAATAGCCTTAACACAATTTTCTACTGCATCCATTACCATTTCTTCACGATAGGTATATGAAATAAAGTTTGGTTTGTGTGACAGACCTTCAGCTATCTTTAAAAAACATTCTCCGATATAGTTTGTTATAATCGGTTCCGTTTCGTGATTATCTCTAGCTTCGGTTACTGAATTAACATAATCGACTACAGCTTGACTGAATTCTTTGTTATTAACGTAGTGTTCTTTTTTTCTTCTCATTGTGTATATAATATATCAAATAACCCTGCAGAAGTAAATAAAATTAATGCACTTTTTTACTTTACAGCACTTGACAACTTTGTTATAATTTACTTTATACCAGACAGGAGTTAATATCTCGACCAAGGATCATCTGGATTTTTGTTCTTAAACTTATAGTGATTACCAACCTGTGAAGATGCATCATTAGAATCAACAGCATTAATAATATTTTGAATTTCATTCTTAGTTAGAAACTCGTGCATCTTTGCTAAAAGGTTGAATTGAAGATACAACTTTCTTAGTTTTAATGGAGCCTTGCTTTGAGCAACAATCTTGTTATCTCTTAGATGTACAACTTGCCCAGGTTCTATAATAGACCACTCTCTAAAGGAGTACCCATCGTCTTCGTTTACAAGTTGCATCGGGTCTAGAATATAAACAATATCGTTCTCTATATCATAATCTATCTCTTCTGCAACGATATGACTACCATCAACTAAGTGATAGCTGAAGATAGATTTTGCCTCGATTTCTTCTTTTAGTTCATTTGTCATAGTGGCACCTCATGCGTGTTAAAGTTAAACTTCTCTCTAGCATACAACTTCACTCTTTCAATCGCATGATTTAGTGTATAATTTTTTCTTGTCTTCCAAGATAAATCATCTGCCAAATCATAAACTACCGTCATTTGTCCATTATCCGATTTTCTTAATCCTCGACCTATCGATTGTAGTACTCGTACTTGAGACTTCGTTGGAGAGGCGAAGATTATATTATGTAGGTTTCTTATATTTATACCTGTAGAAAATGTACCTACCGAAGCAACTATGATAGCATTCTTTTCTTTCTCGGTAATCTCCCTAATCTTTTCTCTTTCATCGGCATTGATAGCTCCTGAAACATAGAAGACTTTTCTTTTATTAGCCTTTTTAGATATATTCTTGTATAGGGGTTTACCATGTTTCTCTACCAGATTATAGAGTACAAGAGTATTACCTTTCTGATCTAGTGCTAGGTTTGTAATAAATTTATTCCTACCTTCGTGTGATACAATAAAATCAATCTCTTCTTGATACTTCTTTTTTCCAAAGGCTTTACAAACTTCATCACTATATTTAAGAACAAGGCTTTCTATTTTAATCTGTGCAAGTGTGTCTGAATCTATTAACGCCTTTGTAGTAGTAACCTTGTACACTGGGCCAAAACATCCTTCTAGAACTAACTCGTGAACCTGTGAGCCATCTAGTGTTCCTGTAGTACCAAATCTAAAAGAGGCATTGGTTAGCTTATTCATAATAGAAGTAAGAGACTTAGCTTTGAAGTTATGTGCTTCGTCACCTATTACCATACCGTAATCAGAAAACCATTTCTTTGGAAGTTTATAAATGGATTGCCAAGTTGTTATCACAATCCGTGATGTCAAGTTTTCTTTTTCTTTCCCAGAATAGATTCGATGCATATCCTCTTCATCAAACCACTTATCAAGCTCAGAATACTCAAGAAAGTCTTTATACATCTGCTCAACCAAAGAGGTAGTAGGAACGACAATCAAAACTTTACTATCAGTATTCTCCATACACCAACGTAAAAGCATGTAGATGATAAGAGACTTACCAGAACCAGTTGGAGAAACAAGTACAGCCTTTTCGGTTAATAAAGCTTGTTTGAACGCACGTATCTGATAACCCCGAGCCTTTATTTCTTCTCCATTAAGTGCTAGAGGAAGCTCTTCGATAAACTTATCTGCATCTTTTGCAGTTGTTCCACTCATTAGTATTTTGTCGTCGATATCACACTCGTACCCTCTTTCAGCTGCAAATCTAATTACATGGTGAAAAAGCCCCGCAGGTAGAGTATTGTTTCGAGTATTAAACAAACGAATCTTACCGTCCCAAATCTTATTACGGTACGCAGGCATAAACTTATACCCTTCAGCAAAAAAAGTAAAGTACTCTGCAAGTTCTCTTATAGAACCTGAATCGTCTGGCGAAGTTATCTGTAAAGAAACTTCATCAATTTTATGTACCCGATACAAATTTCTTCCAGTCAAGTATGTTTTTAATATGAGTGTGTCTCCAACGAAGATTGTTCATTATCTCTTCAAGAGTATTGGCAATAGCTTTCTGATACTCTATCCTTTGTTTAATACGAACAATGTCTTCATCCGAATCATAATAATAATCTAGCTCAGATTTAAGAGGTTTAGTACCTCCACCAAACGGATCATAGGCCCAACCTTTCATATCCATTTGTTCTTTGGTCATCTTACCTGTGTAATACAACCACTTATCTTTTTTTAGTTTATCAAGATCAGAATCTAATTTAGCTAATTGTAATCGTGTTACATTCACCAACTCAAGATACTTTGAGTGAAGCTTTGAGGTTTTCTTTGTTTCGTCATCTAGTGCAAGATCGTCAATATTTGAGTCAGTCTTCCACATATTCATAATGTCGTCAAGTGTCATTTGTAGTAATAAGCCTTTCCATAATATTACTTTATAATAATAAAGCGGTCATATCTAAATGTTATATCTGTTTGTAGATATTCTACTCCAGTAGTTGTTGTATTAAACTCTACACCAGCTAGTGAAGTAGGAAACGCGTTTGTAAACTGTATCTGTTTGTTAGCATTATTATGGCTTGAAAGAATAGAAAGAATCATATCGTGCTTTTCAAGCTTTGTTTCATTATCCGTTATCCAATTATTTATCTCTGTATAATTTACCATAGATTCATCAATTGCTATCCGCAATGTGATAGGATCAAATGTTACTGTATCACCAGCAACATATCCAACTGCGTTTCTAAAATTAACCTGTGATTCTCCAAGATTAAGTGTTGGAAGAGAAAACTGCGTTACAAAGAATTCAGTATTCGCGAACTTTTCTCGATTAATAGTCAGTCGAAAACCATTCGGTGCCAAAAGGTTTAAATTTTCAGATAGATTGTTATTAGTAGCCATACTGTTATTTATATAAAAAAAGAGGCCCCATTAGGGGCCTCCTAGAACTCTAAGGTTAGATTAACCTTCAAAGTTGATGTCTGTAACTTGGAACTTACGGAAGTACTGGTTAGCATTACCAGACCCGATTCCGTCACCAACACCTACGAATGGGTGCTGTTGCAGACCATAACGAGTCTTGAATGCCATCTTCGGCTGGAATGAGTTTTCGTCTACCGCACGAACCATTGTCAACGGAACGTAAGGACAGTAGAATAGACCAGCGTCGAAGGGGTTAGTTCCTCTGTAACCAACAGTTACATAGTCCTGAGCAGCATACGGATCAACGTACACTTTCATACGACCGTTCAGAACACCTGCGAACGTGTTACCTGTGTCATCAACGTTCAAGTTAGTTGACATAGCAGGAGTGTAGTCCAAAGAACCAGATGCAGCCAGTGCTGATGCTACGTTAGAAGAACACATTACAAAGTTACCTTTGCCTCTACGAGTTTCCTGTGCAATCTTGTTAGCTTCAACTTCCAACTGGAATACCAATGACTTGAACTTCTCTACCAACCAACGACCATCAGCGTCAGCAGTCAAAGAGAACTTACCTGATCCAGCTCCGCCAGACTCAGCAATGTTACCCAGACCAATCTTCGCTACGAAGTTGATTGAACGAATTACTTCGCGGTTAATCTCAGCCAAAATTTCAGCAGAGAGGATGTTAGCCAACTCAGACTCAGCGTCAAGACCATGAACTGCTTTCAAGTCCTGTGCCAATTCCATTGAGTATTCAGCTTTCAACTGACGAGTCTTCGCTGTAACGGTTGCTCTTTCAATAGAGAAACCAGCTTCAGGGAATGTCGTATCAGCTTCAGCAGTTGCTGTAGTAGCACCACCGGCCGGCTGATAATTTGGATCGTTATAATCATTACCAGTATTAGCTGTACGAGCAGGTGTGTCGTTAATCAACGGATTGTCAGATGATGGGGTTGACCCTTCTGACGTAAATGCAGTGTCTGCTTCGTTGAACAAGATTTCCGTTTGTGCCGGAGATGCGTTTCCGCTACCAGCTGGAATCTGTCTTGCTTTCAAAGCAAAGATCAAACCTGTCGGTGCTGTCATCGGCTGTACACCAGCCACGTCATACGCGATCAAGTTAGGCATTGCCCGTCTTACCATTGAGATCAAGATCGGATCAAATGACTGTCCCAATCCTGTAGCCGTTGTGCCCACACCTGTGCGACCACCACCGACTGTTGTTGTATCTTCCTGTAGTACGCCAGCTTGTGCCTTCAATTCTCTTTCAGTGTTTTCCAAGAGTTTTGCAGTCACCGCTCTGCGATACTGATCTTTAAAAGCCGGTGCACCCTCGTGATCGAGAACTGCTCCCCACTTTTTCATTTCGCTATCTGCGTTAAACATAATTGTTTTCCTTGTTGTTAGTTTTTATGAAGTGATAGAAACGTTTTTTTCCATACGAGAAAGAGCGTTTAGATAGTGAGCCATTCCAGCAGGAACGGTCTTCTCTACGTGTGCTTCTCCCTCAACTACTACCTCTACATCACCAGATGTTGAAGTAGATTCATTAACTTTCTCTGTTTCACCAAAGAAAGTGGCTTTAAGAGTTTTTACTTTTTCAGAGAAATCGTCTTCGGAGACGAACTCTGCTCCCTCAAGCATATTAACAAGCTTTTCAACTTGTGTAGAAGTCATGTCAGATGAATTTTCCCGAATGATCTTTTCCCGAAGCAAGTCTTCCAATTTTTCTTGCAAGTCTTCGTTATCAGATTCTACTTGTTCAAGCGATTCCTTAACGATTTGGTTTTCTTCGGTTAAGTCACTCACGAGATCACGCTTAGACTCTGGAACATCGATATAGTTCTCTACGAATAGAGTATGAAGTCCCTTCATAAAGTCTTCTGTGATTTCAGAACGAAGTTCAGCATCAACTGTTTCAGCATTTGCTTCAACCCAATCTTCAACTACATAAGTGAGGTAATCGTCAATCTTCTCTACGAGAGTTTCACGAACGTGCCCCAACTCTTCTTGTAGGTCGAGTTCATATTGAGCTTCCAGTGATTCTTTGATATCAGCAACTTTATTACTAATAGCTGCTTCAAAGATTACCTGTGCTTTGCCCTTGAAGTCTTCCGTCAAGTTAGAATCAGCCTGTACCAACAAATCAACTTCGGATTCAAGATCGAATGATTCATCCATCTTGCCCTTCTTGATGTCGTACATAGCTTTCATCATTTTACCATAGCTAGCTTGGAGTTTATGCTTTTTCATGTTTTTCAACATGCCGTAAGAAGCTGAAAGCATATCACCTTTTGTCTTACCCTTAGCGTCGTCTGCAGACTTTTTGATGGCTGAAACGGTAGCTGCAATAGCATCGTTTTCGTCATCTTCAACAGACTCGTGCTGAGCGGTCAACATATCAGCGATTGTATCAAGAGTCTGCTCTAATTGAGACTTCTTCATACCTTTCATTTCTTTATAAAGACGGTTCAGAGATTCAGCTTTGGTCTTAGGAGCTTCGTCCATTTCCTCTTCTTCATCATCCTCGTCTTCGTCTTCATCTTCTTCTTCGTTCTTCTTGTGCTTCATCTCTTTCTTAGAATGTTTAGCTTCTTCGATGACATCTTCTTCCTCAGTTTCAGTAGCCTCTTCGACTTCTTCTACTTCGTCTTCGTCATCTTCGTCGCCAACATCTTCAGCGATGACTTCTTCATCTTCTTCGGTGGACTCACCGAGCAAGACATTTAAGACTGCTTCATCAAGACTCTTATCTTCCTTTGAATCCTCTGTTGTTTCTGCAACAACTTCCGAATCCTCCACAAGAGTGTCTTCCTGAACATCTTCAATTACATCAGTATTCTGATCTGCCATTTTAATGTTACCTTCTTGTTTTTAGAGTTTCGAGAGGAAATCCGTGAAGATTCTTTCCTGTGCCTCAAAGAGACGCGAGGATGGAGTCGTCTGAATTTCAGTCTCATAATTTTCAATTTGTTGAGGTTTTAAGACGCCACTTTCATAAACCCATTCTACACCTTCCATGATGCCATCTACGAAGGCAGCAGGTGCTGAGGGGTCTTGAACAATGTCAACTGTGGAAAGCATATAATCATCTTTCACATACGTTTTGCCATCTTTTTGTTCAACAGTTCCCATACCACGACTAGAAACACCTAACTTTACACCACCATCAATTAGTCCCTTCACTATTTTTCCCATTGGTGTATCAAGTATCAGTGCTTTTCCAACAACATTATTACCTTCAAACTTAAGTTCGGTAATCTTGTGTGAAACTTTGTCCAAGTTAATCTGTGGGCCTTCAGGGTGATCTAGCTCACCAACTGCCCGACCAGTCTTAACTTGTTCCCTAACGTATTTAGCAGTAGCTTCTGCTAATACTTCTTTTGGATAAATTCTTTTGTTGCGGTTCATCTTTTCCGCTTGCATGAAAACACCTTCAATAAAGGCTTGCTTCTTACCGTCTTTTTCCTCGGTAAGATAATTTAAGTTTTCATCGTTATGTTCAGTTATTAGTCTCATTATTATCGCCTGTGTTAAAAATGTCTCCAGTAAGTTTAATCTTACGGATATCTCTTGCATCCTGCATCTTTGACGATATAGCATCATCAAATGCAGCCCGTGCACCATCTTTATCATTCTGTAACAATGAATTAAAAATTTGTGTTGCGTCACTCATGGTCTTACTCCTTATTTATAACATTTTTGTATTAGAGATCGTCTTCTTCTTCTTTTTCTATTTCACCTGATTTCAGTTCGTTTGCAATCTCTTTATTCATTCTTTCGATATCTTCTTCTGATTGTCTAAGTACATTCTGTCTTAACCATTTGACTGAATAGTACTTACCAACAAGATTCTCAAATTCGGACGCCATAGCTAGACGTTCTTTCATAATCTCATACTCTTTTAACTCAGAAAAGTAGTTGTCTTCAATAAAGTCAATGTTTATTGATTCTGCTATTTCAGGCCACTCTTTTCTTTCAATGATCCCCTTGAGAATCAGCTGAGCTCTCAGAGAGTCCATTATAATACCAGAAAACTGTTTTCTAAGCCGGTCAATAAATCTTTGGAATTTAACTTCGTCTCTTGATATTTCCGAAGCTCTACCAAATGTATATGAATCATCTTCTTGAAGACGGCTAACTGGTACGTTTAAAGACCTATAAAGTTTTTTCTGAAAGAACACAACATCTTCGATCTGGCCAAGGTTCTCACCACCTGATAGTGTAGTAATTTCTGTACCACGGCCACCTTCTCGTCTTGGAAGATAGAAGTCTTCTAACATACTCATGTGGCGTCTATCGTCAGTGACTTCACCTGTACTAGCATCGTAGATGAGTTTATTACGATATTTTGACACAACATTGTTTACATATTCTTCTGCTTTGTTCTTAGGTAAGTTACCTACATCAATATAAAAAATTCTTCTTTCGGGTGCTCTTGACACACGATAAACAACTAAAGAGTCTTCCATCATTCTTAACTGATTCACAAGTTTAATTGACTTATGAAGATGTGAAATGATTCTTTTACGTGCTGGGTCAGTAATACCAGAATTGGCTGTAACAATAGCTTCCTTAGCAATCTTTACACCACCAATCTTAGACGATGTACCAGCTTTTGAAGACTTATATTTTTCTGAATAAATGTAATACTCAGCTACAGTCTTTTCAATTTCGACTTTTGTTTTAGGATCGGTTTGTTTTTTGATTTCTCTTATACGTTGTAAAGCAAGTGGTTCAATTGGTCTTAGTTCAAGAATGCCTTTCTTTGGATTTTTATCATCAACAATCATGTGGAAGTAGATTCTTCCATCAACATACCAATCTCTAAACATATCATGAGCTCGTTTATTAAATTTTAACAGCTCAAGTACGGTATTAAATTCTCCTAAAATCTCTTTTTTGATATTATCAGCTAAATCTAATTCATCTAGGATTAGTTCAACAGGAGCTGATTTATCGTTTGATGCAATTGCACCATCAACAATATCTGAAATAGCCGCATCGCACTCTGGTTGTCTAGCTGCTTCACGATATTTAATAATCAAATCATTTTCTGAATCGGAGTGTGTTCCATCCAGATCGTACACTTGTCCGTAGTATCCGCCAACCGTAGTAGATACTGATATTCCACCTATTTCGGGATCGTAAGGAACAGGCGATATAATTTTGTCGGCCGACTTCTTGACCTTCTCTTTATCCCCAACCTTCTTAGTTATCTCGTACCCAAAAATTTCTGCCATACTATAAGTCCTTCATAAAAAGAGAGTATGGCCACCCGAAGGTGGCCTCTCTTTAAATATTTTTATTGTTATGATGTTACGTTAATCGCATCCCAATACTGGTAAGCAAATTCACAAGTAAACTCTTCAAGTGTATCGGTTGTCTCATAACTAAGTTCGATCGCACCTAAGTTTACAGGAAAAGCGCCACGAATGTTACACGCTTTTAAAACTTCATCATTTCTTCCAAGTTGTTCAACCAGAATGTCAGCCTGATAATCAACAGGATTTACAAGTCCTGTACCGTTGACATGCTCGTTAATACCATTCATCCATCTTTCAAATGAATCACGAACTTGGAACGAAGCTTCGTTTGTGATAGTAGCAGTCCAGTTTTCAAATGTACGATCACCCGCAATCTTCAACTGACGCCCTCTGAAAGGAACGTCAATTTGTGCGATTACTGATGATGGTAACTGAGCTGCTTTACACATGAACGATGTAAGTTCTGAATCTCCTGCAGCATAAGCAGGGAAGTTAATAGTACAACGGAACAAGTTCGGTCTTGCTCCACCGTTTACTAACTTTGATTTGAAGTCATCAATTTTAAATGTAGCCATTTTTTACTCCCCTATTATTTATACTGTTCCAACGATCTCTGAAAACTCAACGCCTGTTCTAGTAGCAATGAAGTTTAGAGTGATGAAGTTAATTGATCTTGCCGGCTTGATGAAGATATCAGCCACGAAACGATTAGAATCGATTACTTGTCCTGTGTTATTTGTTTCGTCACAAACAACCAAGAAGTCGGTAATACCTCTCCGTCCTTGAACATCTCTCAAGAAAGGTTCAACCAAGTTTCTAAACGCTGCTCTTGTGAACTCATCGTTCAACTCAAACAACTGGAACTTAGCTGCTGTAGCGATTGCTTTCTCAAGTGTAATGAACAATCTACGAACATTAATTCTATCGAACGCAGAAGGTTTAGCCTGTAGTGTCTTATCACCAAACAAGATTGTACCTTGGCCGGGGAATGTAACAATTGGGTTAATACCGTTCTTGTAGAGAGCATCTCTGTCAGCTTTCTTAGGATTGTAAGCCAGTTTGGTTACACCTCTCAACTGTCCACGATTGAATCCGCCAGGTGAGAACCAAGCTTCAGCAACTCTATCAGTATTAGCACAAAGACCAGCTAAGTGACCCTGTGTTCCGATGTAGATGAACTGATCGTTGTATTTGTCATAAACGTATGCTGATGTAGAACTAATAACACCGTATGAATCAATCGGAGTCAATGAGTTTTTATAATCTTGTACATTAGACAATGCATTACTTGCTGATTGAAGTTTAGTGTCAGCAATCGGAGGACTTATGAATCCAACAGCATCTTTTCTTGCAGTTGCTGTAGCAAGTACTTTATTAGCAATTGTATTATCACCGTTAGCGTCTGCGAGAGCAAAGAGTAAGTTTACGTCTTCTGTCTCTGGATCAGCTAAAAGATCGATACCACTTACTACGTCACCAGCTGTTACTGATGTCCCTTGGTCAACTCCACCAGCTAGTTCAAATTTACCAGTTGTAGAGGTAAGAGTCAAAACACCACTAATTGCTGAAGGAATATAAATCCACTCAGATGAATTATTGATTACGTTGACGTAATAGTTACTTGAACCGTCTGCGTCTTTACTAGTTGATACTGAATTGAGGAACGCCCACTTTTCTACTTCTGTTTCGGTTGTTCCATTTCCAGTAAATGCATCTTCGGTTGTGGTAATCATAATGTGTAATTCATTACCAGTCGGTGCTGCATCGAATTGGTCAGAAACTAGATTTGTTGTTCCGTTGAATACCAAGGAAGCCGCGTTAGCTGCATTTACGATGTACACTCTTGTAGAGTTACCTAGTTCTCCCGCGTAACGCGAGAATACATCACCAGATAAAGCACCTTTAATCGACTCAAAGTTGTCGTCATTCTTAATCAGTGTTGCAGTTGATGCTGCTGCCGCAGATATTGTAGGTAGAATGTTACTACCGGCATTAGTTGTGGCTGCTTGTCCCACTGTAGCAGGTGAGTCATTATCTAGTGGAAAGACCAGTGCGCCGTCACCAAACAGTTTAAAGTTAGGTGAATCGACTACACTATATCCTGAGCCACCAGCCAATACTGTAAAGGAATTAGCTGAGTAAATAAGATCAACTTGAAGTCCTGTACCGCTTGAACCTGATACGTCAGCTGAGGTTGCTGTTGTCGCAACACTCGTAAATTTTGTTGGTGTTTTAACTGTGAATAGGCTAGGACTGTTAGTTCCAGAATTAGCAAGTGCAGTTACTGAACCATCGCCATCAACAGTTGAAATTTTAATAGGAAGAACTTTTCCTTCACCCAAATCAACACCCACTACATCGTTGGCCGTATATCCAGAACCAGCTGATGCAATACTAAAACCGGCCGTTCCATCTCCTGTTTTTACTTCGTAGTTGGGTTCAACAGAAGCTCCAGAGCCATTGTCGGATGTGATTACAAACTCACCAATAAGAGTTGTTGGCGAATTAACACCAGCAAGTACTGTTGTCGATACAGGTGAGTCACTAGTGAATGCTAATGAAGTAAGACTTGCACCTACCCCTCCAGCTACGGAGTTTTTGAGTGTGTCGTCTGTAGTTCTAACTACCTTTAATGCGTTTCCATACTTTAAGAAAGAAGCTGCTGTGAAGAAGCTTTCATTAGTAGGAGCAACATTTTTAGGTTTACCAAACTGGTTAGCCAGTTCGGTCTCGGAGCCAATTAACGTAATGTCTTCAATTGGGCCCCATCTGAATGGGCCTGCATAACCACCAATTGAGGTAGAAACTGCTGGAACCACATTCGTCAAGTCGATTTCTTTTACCTCGACTCCTGCAGATACTTGGAATGCCATATTGTTTTCCTTTGGTTAAATAATAAGATTAATCATAATAAGTCTCTATCTCAATAACACCTCTATTTATAAATAGTAAGTATTAGAGGTTTCTAAACTCACGCTGTGCTTGGGCCAGATCGTCATAAACTGTAAACCCTCTTGCTCTGTCTTCTTGAATTATACCTATCGGTGCTAGGTCTTCCTCTGCTTCTTGAATCGAGTGATTGAATAACATCTGTTTTAAATCTTTAGTAGCAATATTTCCAAATGCTTCGGAGGAAACAAACCATGAAAATAAAACTAAATTCATAATTAAGTCATCGTGATTACCCTGACTTGCCTGGTAGCTCGAGCCTCTTACTTCAAAGGTTGACAGCTCAGAGATTGTATCATTGTCAATTACAATTAACTTATTCATTTCTATTAAGTCTTTTAAATTTGAGCAACCTATTCGTTTAATCTTCTTCGTCATCGTAACTCCAATTCCAGAAGATTTTACAGTTGATTCTACAAAAAGGTTTTCATACTCATACTCATAGTAAATAGCATTACATACAACTTGGCCAACATCGTTACTTTCTACGAGTATAAGAGCATCATTATATTCCTTTGCAACTGATACAACAATATCTGGTAAGATCAACGGCGAGATAATATTATCCCGATACGTTGCAACTTGAAAGTATCCGTTTTCTGTTATCTTAACCACATTAAATGTTGAATAGTCTTGTCCTCTACCCTTTGAGACATCGACCGTCATTATATACGTTTCGTCTTTGATAGGATTCTCGTAATAACAAACACCCTTTGTACTTTTTCTTGATGGTGATCGTGCTTGTAAACCAAGGATAGCATTTGAAGATATTAGAGTATTAGACGTACCAATAAAGTTATTGCCAAACTCCTGTTCAAACTGGAGCTCAGAAGTATTAGCAATTGTCATCCTCTTCCACTCTTCGTCGCGGCCTGGCACGTCCCACCAGTCAACACGAAATGCTTTGAAGTCATTGAGTCCTTGTACTGCACCTTCGTATATTTTATAGTACAGGTTTCCTACACCGTTGGCTGTAGATGTAATAATCACTTTCGTTTCTGTACCCGCGGTAATTACAGGATAGGTAGAAGTATAAAACTCATTAGCATTTTCAACGAAAGCAAACTCGTCAAGGAAAAGTAAGTTGACAGACAAACCACGAATAGAAGATGCGGATGTTGCAGCTGCTAGAATCTTTGAGTTGTTTGAGAAACCAATAGAACCTTTATTTAACTCTCTACATCCTGGCTGTAAAAACCAAGGTAAGTGTTCAAGGGCAAGAGTAATACGGGCTAACAGTGACCGTGCAGTAGCACCTTTGTTGGCTAATACTGCAACTGTCTTGTCTGGATGAAAACATACATACCAAAGAATGTAGATAATCGAACTAATAGATTTACCACTTTGGCGACAAGCAAGCACAATAGAGAACCGATTGTCGTTAAAGTGCTGGAACATATCTCTCTGATAGTCATAGGGCGTAAACTCCGATAAACCTTTGTCAAGGGTTGTTATTTTAACATATTTTTTAGCAAAGTAAATAGGGTCTTTTGAACACTTTAAGTATTCGCTAACTTCTTCTTGAGTGAAGTTATGAACAAATCCATCTGCTTTAATGAGTGGATTGCCAAGATATCCGCCATTATTCCTCTGTGACATCTTGTGCTTTCTTTAACATCTGTTGAAGTTCTTTAGTAGAACCAACAAAAATAGCATTGTTTGTCGTTGACTGATTGCTGGCTGAACTCTTTTCTTGTGTAATATCTTTTCTTTTCTTTTGAACATCTAACAGCTCTGTGGTAAGATCACCTGTCTGCTTTATCATATTTGAAAGTACTTCATAAGCACGAGGGTGTTCTGTCTCTTGGGCGATAATAGATAGATGGTCAAGCGCCTCAGATGATTTATTCACTAGGTCTTTGAGTGTTTCGCGTACAAACTCTACATCTGTTTCGGTATCGTGTACGATATCTTCATTCGACACATCTTTCTTTTTGGCTGGAAGAATATCCATATTCTCTTCCAACGCTTTCATTATATCTTCTTTGCTCATTATCTACTCGGTGATACGTTAGTGAATCCAAATGTAGTAACTGCTGTAAACAGATTTGGAGAATCAGTGGGTGAGTCAAGTGTAATTCGTACACCACTTAACGGACTATTATCTTGTACAATGAGAGCAGGTGCTTTTGGACTTGTATGTATATACGAATCAACTGTTTTAATAATAGCTGATTCTACTACTCTTCCAGTAAAGTTTACTTTCATCGTAAAATCAAGTGTATATGTCAATACCCTACGCGATTCATAATCACCTTCGTAATTATCATCAATTGAAACTGAATTTAAAATTACTGGTACATCCATACTCTTATTTTTAGCTATCATGTCTTTGATAGAGATAGTGTACTCTGGTCTAAATGTAGGAAGAATCTGCTCTAAAATCTGTAAACAAGAGTCTTGATCTTTACCAATAATTGTCAGCTGAAAACTAATGTTATATGGAGAGCCCTGAAAAACTGTAGATGCCTTCCGGCCAAAGTTTGGTGCGGTTGATGTTACTTTGTTTATTCTATTTAAAGCTCTCTCTGGATCATACTCAATAGCAGTAATCTCAAAACTCATACGAGGAAGTTTTAGTGCAATACGATCTGTATCAGCACCGGCATCTTCAAGTCTAGAAATAAACTTTTGTGCGGGGCCATAAGCAATCGGAACTCTAATCTCAGCTTTTCCCGGCTTAACAATCTTAATATTGTTAAACAAAGTACCGAAAACCGAAACCGATTTCTTTACTGTTTGATTATAGAAATGTACGCCTGATAGCATGTTATGTCACCACGTTAGGTAATCCAAATGGGTTTCCATCTGAAAAATCAATGAAGTTGTTTCCAACTGTTTCAAATTCTTGGTTAAGAGCATCGTCATCGTTATCATCCATAGCAGCAAATGGTGAGTCAGACGATTCTGGTGTTAGGTCTGTAATTGCATACGATGCTTCTGAATCTGTGCCGATGATGTTTCCAATATCCCCACCTGTAACAGCAAATCCCGTCGGTGTGTCATCTGATCTTGAAGACATACCATATACGCTTAGAATAGGTGAGTCATAAGAAGCAACTTCTCCTGAAATAGTTATCCCGCCGTCTTGTGTCTGTGTAACATCCTCACCAATTTCAAATGTACCTGTTCCTGCGCCAAGGCCGAGTAGTGTTCTTGTTGCAAACTGTGTTTCGTATGTATCAATTGCTTCAACACCTGTATCGATATCTTCACCACTGAACTCAAACAATTCGCACTTCAATTGGAATGTGGGAAGGTTCTGTAACTGATAGAATGGGTCTTCTGATTCTACAAACTGAATTTCAAATAGACCTTTAACGAACGGAAGATAAATTAGGTCGCCCTCCAATGGTCTCCGTACGACTTTTCGATCTAAAGTAGTGTCAGAATTTATGTGTCTTCCGATAAGTTGTTCCCACCTACGGTTGGCAATGACAAGAGTAATCTGATCTCGTATTTCAAGGCCAAATTTAGAAAGCAGATCACCTTCACCTTCGTATCCCTCCGTATTAGCAATATATGCTTCGATCATATATGAAGAACCAAAAGAACTAAGTTGGTCTTCATCAAAAATCTTGTCTTCGTTTACAATCTTTCTAGGAATATAGTATGCTTCGTGCCCATAGATTTTTAGAGCCTCTATGGTTATATCTTCATAGAGATTCTGCTCTGAGCTTGTTCCTTGACTAAAGTAAACATTACGAGGCATCTCATTATCCTATTACGAAGTGCGGGGGTTCTTCAAACCGAAGGTGCATCTCTTCTTCAAGTTTGGAAATCTCTTCATTGGCGTCTGTTAAGATTCTTTCACCATTAATAGTTACACCGCCTGGAAGCTGCATTCCCTCAAACTTAATTAAGTTTAATCCCCATTGTCTTTTTATCAAAGCCGTTGCATATTTTTTGAGGAAGTAATCGTTATAAACATCTGTGAACGAGTCTGGATTGATAATCTCATACCCATCAAAAATAATTACTGAACCTACTTTTCTTTTTCTTAAAGAGTCAGAATAAAAATATACTCTATTCTTATGTCTTGAAAATTGTAGTGGCTCCCATACACCATTGATATTTCTGTCGATCAATGACATATACTGCTTTGTCATTTCATAGTTGACAAGACCTCCACCATAGGGCCCTCCAAGATCGAAGATGTCATTCAAGTGTAATTGATAATCAATAGAGAAAAGGTTTGTTGTACCCGAATCGTGTAAGGGTAAAACTCGATTAATAGAAAGCATGTTTGTATTATTTGGAATATCAATGTACATGCTAAATTCTGGTGAACCACGATTTGAACCAAACGGTGAGTCATTTGCTCTATCGTAGTCATCTTGGGTGATTTTATGATATCTAAGCGTACGTCTTACCGCATCACCATGATACTCTTGATAAAACTGTAAAGCTTCATCAATACGATCTTCAAGTTGATCTTCATCAACATTAATTTCAATTACTGGATCGCCAAGAGCTCTCAAACAGTAATCGATTAACGATTGTCTGGAATTTGGATTAGCCATTATGCTAGTCCTATCGTTAAATCAGGTGCTGGAGAAGCTGAACTTTTAAACCTCATTCTTACACCACGCTTGATAGAGGATATATTAAAAATTCTGTCCGCATCTGTAGAAATTAAGTTACCATTATCGTCTCTCGCAGTGATAAAAGTTGTTCCATTATCTAAAGATATTTCCATTGCAGTTGGACTGCTTGTTCTATGTGTTCCAGTAAACGATACTTGTTTTGAACCGCCTCCATAAGTAAACCCAGTTGAGTATCCTGCTGCTTGTATGTATGGGCCAAGTGGCGAACCATTATTTGAGTTAAGTGTAAACGTTGCTGGCATCTTTTCTCCTTAAAAAATAATTATTTTAGTGGCTGCACCACTTAGTGAACTTGCTTCACATCTCAATTTAACCTGTCCTAAATCAATATTTCTAATTTGTGTTGTTGATAAACCCGATAAAGGACAATCATTAATATCTCTAATTGCAGTAAAGGTTGTTCCTCCATCAAAAGAAGCTTTTATATCAACACTTGCCGGAGAACCAAAGTTTCCTTGAATAGCAATTATTCCTTTCCCACCGCGGTAATCAATTGTTTCTGATACTGGTGTTCTGGCATATCCAGATAGTGTAATTGAGCCTGATACTGTCTCGTTCCTCCCACCTGCAGCTGCAATGCTCCAGTTAGACGAACCCTCTGGCGGTACTTCTCCACTTAAAGCAGTTACATCACAAGTATAAAGGTTATTGAGATTGTCGGCGGGGAACTGCCTGAAAATTTTCCATGTTGGACTGTCAGTAGATTCTCTACCAAGAATTACGTTGTTATCGTTTGTAGATGGTGTATTTAATTTATCCGAGCCGACAGATTGATGATTTTCAAAACTCTTCGGAAATTTAAAATTATCAGTTGTGTTACTATTCAATGTCGACACACATTCAAACCAAACTTCTGGCCTAGAAAGTGTATTTAACGAACTTCCTTCTTCGTCACTGTATGATGTTTTAAGCCAATAACCTTTTGTAGTAAATCCATGTGGTGGAATAATACCACTTGGCCAAATGCCTGGATTTGTTTCTGCGGGAGAGCCGATAGGATACCAACATTCACTGCCGTCTTCATTACTTTCATCAAGCACCCAATAACCTATAATACTCCCAGCCGGTGCACCTAAGCTTGTTTCTACTGTAGCAAATGTAGAAGATTCACCAGTGGAATATGCAGTACCATATCCATCCGCTATGTTAAGATTTGCTCCACCGTTTAGAGAAGAGTCAACAATAGACCGAAGAGTAGAGAAGTTATTCGTAGTAAAGCCGCGCCCGACTTCTGATGGATCAGATATGTATCTACCTGTATATCCAACTGCTGGGTGTGATGCTAAATCTTTCCGGTTGGTGAATTTGGCTCTCAAATCCAGAGAAGTTATTGGTCTAAAGTGCATGAAGAACTTATAATTACTAATCGTCATGTTACCATAACCAGCACCTCCTTGGCTAAAGAGTATGTTATTAGGACTAGCATAAGGCACAAGGTCGTTTGACACATCTCCTAAATTGAGCGCTATATTAGTATCTTCTTCACTGCCCGAAAATCTAATTCCATATTCTCCACCAACTGATTCAACAGCATAGTCTGAATTAGACACACCTAGCCATTTTGTCGCACCGCCGGTTGGATTACCAGCATTTTGCCGATATACCTGATTAATACCTGTAAAAGTTGTAGCACCGCTAATCTCAAATTCTTCTAATCTACCAAACGGGTTGGCCACACCAAGATTACCAGAATCCCCGTAACCTATACCACTAGTTAGAGCTCCACCCACAAGATTAAATGTTTTAGGCGAATCTGTCTGAATTAGATAACCAGAAGGGGTATCATTTGCCCATCGAGCAAATCCTGTTGGACTATCTGTGATTCGTGAAAAAGTTCCATTTACTGATGTGTTATTAGAGCCTGTTACAGTAATTTTACTTGGAATCTTATTTTTTAAAAATATGTCAGCCATTTGAAAAAATCCCTTTGTTCTATTTATAAGCTTTAGCGTTTAAGATTCTCTGTAATCTAACTCACGATTATGTTTGGGCATTTTACTAACATAAGAAGGTCTGTCTCTAAAACACTCCCTAGATACACTTCCTGCTTTGTGTGGATAATCCGATTCAAAAAATAACATCCTATTGCCTTTATAAGCAACATATTTTTCTACATCACTTCTATCTTTCTTATAGATAAAAGTTCCACCATCCCAATCTAGCTCCCAGTCTAATAGTGGATAGTATATTGCAGAAAATCTATAACCATTATCACAATGAATATGTGGATCAGTGCCAAAGGTATATGTATTGACATACGTTTTACCAATTTCACTAAATCCATTTTCCGAACCAAATCGATCAATAATAGACTTTTGAATGGTATTAATAGGAAATTCATCTCTGCTTATTGCCCCTGTTCGATAAGTTGTCCAATGTTGACAGGGTTTATCAATAGCCGATTTGCGTCCATACTTGTACGTTAATTCTTCTATTGTAAAATTATGAATTCTTTCGGCGGTTTTTTTATCAAACCAATTATCAATTATCTTTATCATCTAAAACCTCT